>ERZ1673752.547-NODE-547-length-63508-cov-14.847415_pt1 | contig 63508 bp, 51 predicted proteins | sample MGYA00580195_ERZ1673752 | MGnify/ENA primary metagenome ERZ1673752 (study PRJEB41218, sample SAMN15661744) | gut metagenome | host: Homo sapiens | place: Canada: London | collected 2015-08-20/2019-03-30 | study: EMG produced TPA metagenomics assembly of...
TTATATATCAGAAACGCTTGATTGTCAAGGGGTTTTCTGAAAGTTTTTTGAAGAATTTCTTCTCCAAAAAACATATACAGGCTGTTATGAAGCGCTTTTCGCGGCGTGTCCGCCGCGGGACAGCTTGCTTATTATAGCAATGTGTATGACTGTTGTCAAGAGTTGTTTTTGATTTTTTCGACAAATTTCGAGAGGGATTTTTGGGCAAGGTGCATGTTGGGGACTTGTTGCGCATTGGCCACAAGTTGTGGTATCGGATAGGTTGCGGGCCGGGCATGCCCGGCCCCTACAGGAGGGGACGGAAGGTAAGGTTGGCGATAGTGGCAAGGTGCGCGGGCGGCATGTATGCCGCCCCTACGGGTGGGCCGTTGGGTGGGTGGCTACCGCAAGGGTTACGGCCGGGGAAAATATCTGCTTGCGCAATGTGCGGAAAAGCTTTATACTGATATTATAATAATGTATGGGTGGAACGAGCCATGATGAAGATTTACCGCACACAGGATAAGCAGCTGACGCGGGTCGATGATATGAGCGAGGGGACCTGGATCTGTCTGACCAGCCCCACGGACGATGAGGTGCGCCGGGTGGCGGCCACACTGGACATTGAGACAGCCGACATCGTGGCTGCGACCGACCCGGAGGAGTCAGCGCGCATCAGTCTGGAGGACGGCTACACCGTCATTATCGTTGACATCCCCATCAAGGTCGAGGGTGCCGGCGAGGGCGTCTACTCCACGATCCCGCTTGGTATTCTGCTGACGCAGGAGCTGATCGTCACGGTCTGCTCGGCCGATACCGCCGTTATCGGGGATTTTGCCGCCTGCCGGGTCAAGGGGTTCTCCACCCGGAAGAAGATGCGGTTCGTCTATCAGCTGCTCTACCGTGCGGCCACGATGTACCAGCAGGAGCTGCGCCTGATCGACCGCCGCCGTCAGGCCATTGAGAAAAACCTGTCCGGCGAGTTGAAGGACAGCGACCTGATGGAACTGCACGCGCTGGAATCCACGCTGGTCTACTTTGCGACAAGTCTGCGCTCCAACGCTACTGTGCTGGACCGCCTGACCCGCTACAAGCGGTTGGAGCAGTACCCCGATGACCGTGAGCTGCTGGACGATGTGATCGTTGAGATCCGGCAGGCCATTGAGATGACCAGCATCTACCGCGACGACATCAAGGGCACGCGGGAGCTGTTCAGCTCAATTTTGGACAACCGCCTGAACAATGCGATGAAATACCTGACCAGCATCACCCTGCTGATGGCCGTGCCTACCGTCATCAGCGGTTTGTACGGCATGAATGTCCAGTCCGATGGTATGCCGTTTGCCAACACCACCGCCGGGTTTGCCATCGTGCTGGCGCTGACGCTGGCTTTGTGCGTGTTTGCGGCGTGGGTGCTGCATAAAAAGCATATGCTGTAAGCGCCGCTGCAAGCACAATTTCAAAAGTCTGCCCCGACCGGCAGGCTTTTTCTGTAACATTTGCGATTCTTTTCCTACTATACTATTAAAAGGAGGGCTAGATCATGGAGGATGCCGCCATCGTGGCGCTCTACTGGGCGCGGGACGAGCAGGCCCTGAGTGAGACCGCCGCCAAATTCGGCGCCTACTGCCGCAAAATTGCCGACAACATACTCCACAGCGCCCACGATGCCGAGGAGTGTGAAAACGACACCTGGCTGGCCGCCTGGAACAGCATGCCCGACAACCGCCCCGCAAGGCTGGCGCCCTATCTCGGGCGCATCACGCGGAATCTTGCGCTTGACCGCTTTGACAAAGCAACAGCGCAGAAGCGCGGCTGCGGCCAGAGCTTTGCCCCGCTGGACGAGCTTGCCGAATGTGTCGCCGCGCCGGGCAGCGTGGAGGAAAGCTTTGACGCTGCCGAGACCGGGCGGCTGATCAGCGCGTTTCTGCGCACGCTGCCCGAGGAGACCCGCAACATATTTTTGCGGCGGTACTGGTACTGCGATGCCACCGCCGACATTGCCGCGCGGTACAGCCTGACCGAGAGCAAGGTGCGGGTGACGCTGCACCGCACGCGCGGCAAGCTGGCCGCATACTTACAGGAAAGGGGTGCTGCACTTTGACAGAGCGCGAATTGTTTGAGGCCATCGGCCATCTGGACGATGACCTGATTTTGGCCGCCGACGCGCCGGTGAAAAAGCGCCGCAGGCCGCCGGTGTACTGGCGCAGCCTTGCCGCCGCAGCCGCCTGCGCCTGCATCTTTTTAGGCGGCATAACGGTTTGGCAGCGCAGTGCCATCCCCAACGATGCCGTGATGCTGAGCGCCCAGCCGCCTGAGGCTGCGGCAGCCGAGGCAGCCCCCGATGAGGCGATGGCCGACACCGCCGCCCCGCAGACCGCGGGCGACGCAGAGGCAAACGAGGGGGCAGCCGCCCAAAGCACGCAGGACACCGCCGAATCGTCCACAGCACTGGGCGTGGCGCGGTGCGTGCAGCTGGACGGTGTGCGGTATTTTGAGTCACCCGCCCAGATTGACTTTGCCGCCAACCGCGACCCTGACGGCGTGATTGCGGACAGTGTGGCGCGCGATGCTTTTCCGGAGACGGACGGGTGCTCCAACTTCGGCGCGGGGTATTCCTACTGGATTACCGGGGAGAAATCCATCGTTGTGGAGATCAACAGGGAATATTTATTGTTTGAAGCGAATTAAAAAAGTGACCCATGAGCCTGCCCGCTCATGGGTCAATTTTTATTCTTCCTCAAACGCCAGATACCGCTTCGGGTCCCAATGGCAGGCCGATGCCATGTGGGCCAGCAGACTGTCGCCGGGCGCCAGCGTGTCCAGCTGCAGATCCTCCGCAATGCGGCCGTCATGCAGGATCAGTGCGCGGTCCAAAAAATGCTCCACATCCTCAATATAATGGGTCGAGAGCAGCAGCGTTTCCCCGCCGGTCAGCGTGGCGCTCATCAGCTTGATGAAATCCCGCCGGGTGAAGGGGTCCTTACCCAAAAACGGCTCATCCATCAGGTAATACGGCACCCGCTTGGCAAAACCGGCAGCCAGCTCCACCCGTGCGCGCTGCCCGGTGGAAAGCTGCCCGATCGTATCCGTGCCGTGCAGGGCGAAAAATTCCAGAAATTTTTCGTACCGCGCAGGGTCAAACGCGGGGTGCAGGTCGGTCAGCAGCTGACCGTAGGCTGCCACCGTCAGCGCCGGGTAATAGCTGCCCTCGCCGGTGATATAGCTGATGCGCTCGTACTGCACCCCGGCAGGCCGGCCGTCCAGCAGCGCTGTGCCCTTGTGCGGCAGAAGCCCCGCAATGCAGCGCAGCATCGTGGTTTTACCGGCACCGTTCTCGCCCAGGATGCCCACGATCTGGCCATCCGGCACAAGGAAATCCGCACCCAGCAGGCCCACAGCCGCGCCGTGGCTGCGGTAGGTTTTCTGCAGGCTTCGCACCTCGATCATAGCTGTCTCCCCCTGTCCTTTTCGTAAAGCTCGTAGCTCATGTAGCGGCGCAGAGTGACCCTGCGCCAGTCCTCGCCCAGCTGCGCGCCCCAATCGCGCTCGGCCCCGGTGTTCAGGCGGCCCCGGTAGCGCGTGCCGCTGCCGTCCAGCGGGCAGACCAGCAGCAGCGTGCCGGTCTGGTATATGTTGTAGCCATTGTCAGTGCCGCCCTCGCCCACCGTGGTGTATTCGGGCGCGGCAATAAGCAGTGCATCACCAGCCGTGTTCAGCACGGCAGCCTCGGCGTTGCGCAGGTAAACGCTTTCCCCCACCGGCAGGTTTTGGTGCAGGGCAAAGCTGCCATTCTCCACGCGCAGCGCAGTCAGGTAGCCGCTGTAGTCATCGCCGTAGATATGCAGCACGGCATCACGGTCGGTGCTGCGCGGGAGGGCCACGGCGGAAAAGTCCGATTGCCCGGCAAGCTCTGCCAACTCCACATGATCGACCCGCACACCGGCCGCATTGACAAGGTCAGCGCAGGCCTTTTCTTCCTTATTTATATAGACGCACAGCGTCAGGCCGTCAGCCATCGGCAGGCCGCAGGCAACCAGCCGGGCATCCTCGGGGCAATAGAACGGCTCCAGCGTGCCAACCTCGGTGGTCGCACACAGTACCTCGCGGTCACCGGCCTTGCCATCGGCGGGCAGCGCCTCAAGCGCCTCGTAACTGACCGGCGTTGCCCTGTACAGACCCGCCCTGCGTCTGCCGATGGTGCGCTTCCAGACAAGGCCCTGCCCGCCGCCCAAGCTGAACAGCTGCCCGGCAATAAAATCGTAGTCCGTTTCCATGTTCTGCAGCTGCTCGGGGCTGTCGGCCTCATAGTCGTACTGGGAGCTGGTGCGTGTCAGATAAGTCGGTGCCTCCGCGCAGGTGGTTACCGCAACAGGCTCGTCCGCCACTGCATCCCGCAGCGCCACGCGCAGCACACCGCCGTCCATATAAATTTCGCCCATAACGCGGAAGGCGGACGCGGCGCTCTCCAGCTGCCAGCTGTCTGCGTAGGTATGCACACGGCGGGCAGCGGCGTCAACGGCGGCGCGGCTTTCCGGCGTCAGCGCGTAGATCGTCCGCACCGAAGCACCCGGCGCACTGTAGCGGTACTGCTCCTCGTCCTCATCAGGGTCCAGCGCAAAGGCGGTGTCCAGATACCCATCGTGCAGTTCCCAGTAGGTGTGCGCGCAGTCAAAGTAGCTCTGGCCGCGCATCGTAAAGCCGCGCAGCGCGGCGGGGTCGCCCGCCAGATCGGTGAGGGTGACATCCAGCGCACTGCGCCAGCCCAGCAGCACCCAAAGCGCGCCTGCGGCCAGCAGGGCGGCGGCCAGAACGATTGCTGTCACAAAATTCCGCAGAGATGTTGATTTTTTCGTTTTCATGTCTGGTCACTCCCCTTTCAGGCTGCCTCGCCGCGGCGGATGCTGCGCACCGCCCACCAGACGGTGAGCACAGCCAGCACAGCGGCCGCAGCGATACGGAAGGCATAGCGCGGCTCGTCAAGCAGCCATTCAAGATGCCGCTCGATGCTCACGATGTAGAAGCACCCCCAGGCGCAAAACAGGCCGCTGGCAAAGACGGGCAGCTTGCGCCAGCCGCGCACCGTGTCCAGCGCGGCCAGCATCGCGGCGGACAGGGCCAGAATCCCCAGCAGGATCACCAGCTGTGCCGGGCGGCGCGGCAAAAGGCGGGCGAACAGGTTGTTGGCAACGACCTGCTCATACAAGTTGGCGGCGGGCAGCACCGCGCCGTACATCTGGCGGCGGCGCCAGCCCTCCAGCGCTGTGACGGGGTAAAACTCCACGATGTACCACACAAGCTGCCACGCGGCAAAGACCAGCTCGGCAGCGGCGATCGTGATGGCCTTGGCCGCAAACTTCTGCCCCGGCGTGCCGGGCAGCGTGGCCCATGTATAGCCGCTGCGGGCGCGGCGGCTGTTGTGGGTGGCCAACCCCACTTCCAGCGCGGTAAGCAGGTAGAACCCGAGGTAGGCAAAAATCTGCATTGTAGCGTAATAATGGGACGCCAGCCCCAGCCCGGCCGCCCCCGGCTGCGCGGCCCGCCACAGGATGACCGCTGCCTGCTGGGCGGCAAAAAAGCCCCACAGTGCCAGCAGGCTGCGCCGCGCCAGACGGAAATTCCACGCGGCAAGGGTGAAGGTATGCTTCATCTGGATTCCTCCTTGTGTATTATAAGTATAGTACGCTTAACTTAAAAAAAACGAAAGCCTCGTCCTACGCCTCATCGTCCCAAAGCTCGCTGACCAGCGCAATGACCTTTTTGTAGCTCAGTCGGTTGGCCTTGGCCCGGGCCACAAAATCCTCCACAAGGCCGCGGGTCAGCTCCTCATCAATTTTCTCCCGCAGGGCGGGGGTCAGCCGCAGATAGCTGCCGCTGTTGCCGTCCGTGACGACATAGCCCTCCTCGGTCATCAGGCGGTAGGCCTTTTGGGCCGTGTTGGGGTTGATGCCGGTCTGCGCGGCCAGCTCCCGCCGGCTGGGCATCGGATCGCCGTCCTGCACCGCGCCTGTCAGGATCTGCCGTTTGAGGTATTCCGCAATCTGCTGGTAGACCGGCGCGCCGTCATGAAATTGCAGCCCGCTGAAATTTACCAAGTGTTCCGCCTCCTTTCCCGGTTTTATATTGTGCTTTAAGTGTATTATACGCATAATACACTTGCTTGTCAATAGGTATAGCCATACTTTGTCGGCGCGCTGCGGTGCGCGGATGCCCGCTGCTTGTGGTTCGGGCCGCCCGCACCCGTCACTTTTTATCCTTATCGCGTTCCTTGGCGGCGCTCAGTGCCTCGGGCTTGCGGGTGTCGGGGGTCAGCAGCGTGGCGCGGGTCACGGCAGCGCCGCCGAACCTGCGGCGCAGCGCATCGGCGGCGCGGTCGAGCTTTTCCTGCTTGTCGATCCGCGCGGCATCGGTAAAAAGGTCCATCTGCTCAAAGTTATCCTCGCCGGTCTTTTCGGCGCTGACGCCCACCAGCCGCACGGGCCGCGCCGGCCACATCTGGCGCATCAGCTCGACCGCCACACGGTAGAGCCGATCGGTGGAGTTGGTCGGGTTGGGCAGGGTCGTCTGGTGGCTGGTGCGGCGGAACGCATTGTCCACCAGCTGTACCGTCACGACCCGGGCGGTCTTGCCGTCCGCCCGCAGCCGCCGCCCGACCGAATCGCAGAGCGCCAGCATTGTGGCGTCCGCCTCCTCGGGGCGGGGCAGGTCGCGGGGCATCGTCACGCTGTTGCCGTAGCTGTTGTCGCGGCTGCCCTGCTTGGTCACGGGGTCGGCCTCGCGGCCGTTGGCGTAGTTCCACAGCGTATCGCCGCGCGCCCCGAACAGCGAAACCACCGTGGCCCGATCCTGTGCGGCCAGATTCCCTATTGTATAAATGCCGCAGCTGTTCAGCTTTTTGGCCGCGCTGGGGCCGACGCCGAACAGTTCCCCCACCGGCAGCGGCCACATCTTTTTTTCCACCTCGTACAGATAGAGGGTGTGGACCTTATCCGGCTTTTGAAAGTCCGAGGCCATCTTGGCAAGCAGGCGGTTGGGGGCGATGCCCACATTGACCGTAAAGCCCAGCTCGCGGCACACGCGGCGGCGGATCGTGTGCGCAGCCGTCAGCGGCGGGCCGAACAGCGCCTCGGTCCCGGTCATGTCCAGAAACGCTTCGTCAATGCTGTACTGCTCAACATCGGGCGTATAGTCGTTCAGGATTTGGATCAGCGCCTTGCTGTTCTGCACATACCAGTCAAAATCCGGCGGCACGACCGTCAGCCCCGGGCATTTGGTGCGGGCCGCGAACAGGCTCTCCCCCGTTTTGATGCCGTACTGCTTGGCGGGGCCGCTCTTGGCCAGCACAACGCCGTGGCGCTTGGTTTCATCGCCGCCGACCACGGCCGGGATCGTGCGCAGATCCACCGTGCCGCCGTCCCGCAGGGCCTTGAGCGCCGACCAGGAAAGAAATGCCGAGTTTACATCGACATGAAAGTAGATTTTTGCCATACCGCTTTCCTCCTTGCCGGGCGCTGTTTTTTTTGCATGGTATCATTATATCACAAAAAGCTGCGCTTGCATATCCGCGGAAAATGTGCTATAATGCATGTATATTTATACACTAGCAACGAATTTTTAAAAGGAGAATGAATATGGACCTCGTAGGGCATGATTTTTTGACATTGCTGGACTTTACCCCCGCAGAGATCGGCGGCCTGCTGGAGCTGGCAGCCGAGCTGAAGGCTAAAAAGAAGGCCGGCATCCCCCATGACACGCTGCGCGGCAAAAATGTTGCGCTGATTTTTGAAAAGACCTCCACCCGCACCCGCTGCGCGTTTGAGGTAGCCGCCCACGATCTGGGCATGGGCACGACCTATCTGGACCCCACCGGCAGCCAGATCGGCAAAAAGGAATCCACCGCAGACACAGCCGAGGTGCTTTCCGGCATGTTTGACGGCATCGAGTACCGCGGCTACGGCCAGTCGATCGTGGAGGAGCTGGCGCTGCACGCCCGCGTGCCGGTGTGGAACGGCCTGACCAACGAGTACCACCCCACCCAGATCCTAGCCGACCTTTTGACCCTGCGCGAGCGCTTCGGCAGCCTGCAGGGGCTAAAGCTTGTCTACATGGGTGACGCCCGCTACAACATGGGCAACAGCCTGATGATCGGCTGCGCCAAGATGGGCCTGCATTTTGTGGCCTGTGCGCCGAAGGCCTACTGGCCGAACCCCGAGCTTGTTGCCCGCTGCGAGGAGTTTGCACGCCTGAGCGGCGGCAGCGTCACCCTGACCGAGGACACCGATGCCGTAGCCGGGGCCGATGCCGTCTACACCGATGTGTGGGTCAGCATGGGCGAGCCGACCGCCGTATGGGAGGAGCGCATCAACGCGCTGGCCCCCTATCAGGTCAACGCCGCGCTGATGGCCAAGGCCAAGCACACCGCCGTCTTTATGCACTGCCTGCCGGCCTACCACGACCACAAGACCGCCATTGGCCGGGAAATGGGCGAGCGGTTCGGCCGCGCCGAAATGGAGGTAACGGACGAGGTGTTCACCAGCCGCCAGTCCATCGTTTTTCAGGAGGCCGAAAACCGTATGCACACGATCAAGGCTGTCATGGCGGCCACGCTGGGGGCGTGAATAAAGATAAAAGATAATAGATAATAGATAAAAAATATGGTGGAGTTTTCGCCCTTGCGGGACGAAAACAAATCGACTGCCCTGTAGGGGCCGGGCATGCCCGGCCCGCAGCTTTCCCGCAAGCATCCACTTGCCGTTCTGTTGCGGGCCGCACATGTGCGGCCCCTACCGGGCGGCTTTTTGTTTTCGCCCTGGGGCGAAAACTCCACCTTTTTTATTATCTATTATCTTTTATCTCTTATCTAAAAAAAGGCACACCCTTTCGGATGTGCCTTGAAGGCTTGCGCTTAAAGGAGCTTACTCCTCAACATAACCGTACTGCAGGTACCAGTAGCCGTAGGGGCTGTGCCAGGTGCCCTTCAGAGAGGGGCTCTGCAGCCAGAAGTCGTTGTAGTAGGCCACCGGGATGCAGGCGTAATCATTCATCAAGATGTCCTCAGCCTCATGCAGCTTCTGGAAGTGGACGCTCTTGTCAGCAACCTTGGAAGCCTCGATTGCGGCATCAAAGTCAGCGCTGGAGTACTTACCATCGTTGTTGCCGTTGCCGGTGGTGAACAGCTCGATCATGTTGGAGGGATCGTTGTAGTCCATGACCCAGCCGTTACGGGAAGCGTCATAGTCGCCGGCGCGGCGCAGCGGGGTAAAGCTGGCCCACTCGACCTTGTTGATGTTCACGGTGATGCCCAGCTCGCCCCAGGCCTGCTGCAGATACTCAGCAACGGGGGTGTGGTAACCGGCATCGTTGGTGCTGTACTCGATGACGGGGAAGCCTTCGCCGTTGGGATAGCCGGCATCGGCCAGAGCCTGCTTGGCAGCCTCGAGGTTGGCCTCGTAGTCTTCGCTGATGTAGGTCTTGCCGCCGTTGGCGTTGTCGTAGAACATGCCGTTCTCATCGACAATGCCGGGGCCGACCAGATTGTAGGCGGGGGTGTAGGTGCCCTGCATGATGGTGTTGGCAACATAGTCACGGTCGATGGCCAGGCTCAGAGCCTTACGGACATTGACATCGTTGAACGGCTCCTTCTGGTCGTTCAGGCTGACATAGTAGGTGCCCAGGATGGTGTCAACGTAGAAGTCGCCGCCGTCCTCAGCCTTGGTCAGGCTGGGGATCTCATCGGTGGGAACATCCTTGACGAGCTGTGCCTCACCGCTGTTGTAAGCGGCGTAGGCGGCGCTGGAATCCTCAAGCAGGAGCAGGGTGATGGTGTCGGAAACGATCTTGGAGGAATCCCAGCCGCCGACATAGTTCGGGTTCTTGGACAGAACAATACGCTCGGAGGGGACCCAATCGGTGATCATGTAGGGGCCGTTGCAGACGTAGGTGTCGGGCTGCGTGCACCATGCATCGCCGTTGGCCTCAACAGTGGCCTGCTGCACAGGGCTCATGGCGGCAAAGGCAGCCAGCTTGTCAAAGTAAGCGCAGGGGTAGCTCAGGGTGACGGTCAGGGTCTTGCCATCCTCGCTGGCAACGACATTCAGGGCGTCGAAGTCAGGCTCGGTGGTCATGTTGCCGTCTGCATCGGGGTTGCCGACGGCATCCTCATAGCCGTCGATCATGCCGACAACGGTCTCAGCATAGGGGGCAGCGGTGTCGGGCGCGGCCAGACGCTTGAAGGAGTACTCAAAGTCCTTCGCGGTCAGGTCGGAGCCATCGCTCCACTTCAGGCCGTCACGCATCGTGAAGGTCCAGACCAGACCGTCATCGCTGACAGTGTAGCTCTCAGCCTGGCCGGGGATGACCTCGTTGTTCTGATCGATGAGCAGCAGCGGCTCAAAGACAGTGATCAGCGTGTTGGCGCCGTCGATTGCGCTGTTCAGCGCGGGGTCCAGCGTCTCGGGGTTAGGTCCGTACTCGACAGTGAAACCGTTGGCAGTGCCAGTGCTCTCTTCGCCGGTGGCAACCTCGGTGGATGCAGCGGTGCTGGTCTCGGTGGAGGCTGCGGAGCTTGCAGAGCCGCCGCAGGCAGCGAGAGAAGCAGCCATGCAGCCGGCCATAGCCACGGCAGCAATGTTCTTCATCTTCATGTGGAATACCCTCCAAATTCATTATACTTTTATACCCAATCCCCCTCGGGGGCGTGGCCCCCAACGGAGTGAATATTTATACTTTACCACCCTAAAGCGGCATTTGCAAGTGTTCTGTAACTTTTGTAACTGTTTTGATAGAAAATCCGTTTGTGTTTCACTCGCGCACAATTCTGTGGCACACAAATGAATGTTTCTCTGTCGCGCACATTTTTGGTAAAAACACAAGGCGGCCGCGGTGAGCCGCCCTGTATAAGTATAAGTTACAAGCCAAGTGAAGTCAGTCGGCGGACAGATTCTTACTTTACCTTATCCAGATGGTGGCAGGCCGCCCAATGGCCGCTGCTGACCTCCTTGAACTCGGGCACCTCGGCGGCGCAGCGCTCATCGGCGTAGGGGCAGCGGGTGCGGAAGCGGCAGCCGCTCGGCGGGTTCAGCGGGCTGGGCACATCGCCCTGCAGCACAATGCGGTGGCTCTGGCGGGCCGTCACAGGGTCAGCCACCGGAATGGCCGAGATCAGGCTGCGGGTGTAGGGGTGGACGCTGTGGGCGATCAGCTCAAAGCTGTCGGCCAGCTCGACCAGCTTGCCCAGATACATAACACCGATGCGGTTGGAGATATGCTTGACAACGCTCAGGTCATGCGCGATAAAGAGGTAGGTCAGCCCCATCTCCTGCTGCAGATCCTCAAACATATTGACGACCTGCGCCTGAATCGAGACATCCAGCGCGGAGACCGGCTCATCGCAGACGATGAACTCCGGGTCCACAGCCAGCGCACGGGCGATGCCGACACGCTGACGCTGACCGCCCGAGAACTCGTGCGGGTAGCGGTTGGCATGCTCACTGTTCAGGCCGACACGCTCCAGCAGGGAGATGATCTTGTCGTGGCGCTCCTTGGCGTTGGCGCACAGGTGGTGGATGTCAATGCCCTCGCCCACAATGTCGCCAATCGTCATGCGGGGGTCAAGGCTCGCGTAGGGGTCCTGAAAGACGATCTGCATACGGCGGCGGTAGGGCAGCATGTCCACCGCGATCTTCTTTTTCTTGTCGAACAGCACCTTTCCGTCATAGATGATGGTGCCGTCCGTCGGCTCATACAAACGCAGCAGGGTGCGGCCGGTGGTGGTCTTGCCGCAGCCGGACTCGCCGACCAGACCCAGAGTCTCGCCCTTGCGGATGGCAAAGCTTACATCATCGACAGCCTGCACATACTGCTTGTTCTTGCCCACGCCGCCGGCAGGGAAATACTGCTGCAGGTGCTGTACCTCGACCAGATTCTTCTGCTCACTCATTCGGCCTTGCCTCCTTTCTCAAATTCTTCCTTCTGGCGCAGCCAGCAATAGGTGTAGTGGGTGTCGCTCAATTCGGTCTTGGGCGGCATCTTGTTCAGGCAGACCTTCATGCAGCTCTTGCAGCGCGGCGCGAAGGGGCAGCCGGCCGGCGGGTTCAGCAGGTCAACGGGCTGGCCCTCAATGGGCACCAGACGCTCCTTCTCCTCGGCGTTCAGCTTGGGGATCGAGTTGATCAGGCCCTTGGTGTACTCATGCTGGGGGTTGTAGAAGATCTCATCGGTCGTGCCGTACTCGACGATGTGACCGGCGTACATGACGGCGATCTTCTCGCACATCTGGGCAACAACACCAAGGTCATGGGTGATCATGATGATCGACATGCCCAGCTTCTTACGCAGGTCGTTCATCAGTTCCAAAATCTGCGCTTGGATCGTAACGTCCAGCGCGGTGGTCGGCTCGTCAGCGATGAGCAGCTTCGGCTCGCAGGCCAGTGCAATGGCGATCATCACGCGCTGGCGCATACCGCCGGACAGCTCATGCGGGTACTGCTTCAGGCGGCGCTCCGGCTCGTTGATGCCGACCAGCTCCAGCAGCTCCTTGGCGCGGGCCCACGCCTCCTGCTTGGTCTTTTTGGTGTGCAGCAGGATGACCTCGACGATCTGGTTGCCGATGGTGTACACCGGGTTCAGGCTCGTCATCGGGTCCTGAAAGATGATCGAAACCTCATTGCCGCGAATCTTGCGGAATTCCTTCTCGGTCATCTTGTCGATCTGGTGGCCGTTGAACCACACCGTACCGCCGACCAGACGGCCGGGGTAGGCGGTCAGGCCCATGATGGAGTAGGCCGTGACAGACTTGCCGGAGCCGGACTCGCCGACAATGCCCAGCACATCGCCCTGATTCATGCTGAAGGAAACGCCGTTCAGCGCCTTGACCTCACCGGCAGGGGTGAAGAAGGACAGGCGTTCGTCCTTGATCTCAAGAATTTTTTCGCTCATGATTCTTCCTCCCTTCCTTTAGCTCTTCAGTTTCGGGTCAAAAGCATCGCGCAGACCATCGCCGAACAGGTTGAACACAAGGATCATGATGCTGATCATCAGCGCGGGCGCGATCAGCAGCATGGGGTAGGTGTTCATGCCCTTGACGGCATCGGTTGCAAGCGAGCCCAAAGACGGCATGGGCGCCGCAACGCCCAGACCGAGGAAGCTCAGGTAGCTCTCGGTAAAGATGGAGGACGGGATCTGCAGGGTGGTGGTGACGATCAGGGTGCCCATGCAGTTCGTCAGCAGATGCTTCTTGATGATGCGGCCGCCGGACGCGCCGAGCGCGCGGGCTGCGGTGACATACTCGCTCTCCTTCAGCGTCAGGACCTGAGAGCGGACGATACGCGCCATGCCGACCCAGTACAGCAACGCGAAGATGATGAAGATCGACACCATGTTGGGGCCGAGCTTCTGCATCCAGCCGAAGCCGGGCTTGGTGGCCAGACCCTCCAGCGGTTCCTTGATGGCCATGGCCAGCAGGATGATGAGCAGGATGTCGGGGATGGTGTAGAGAATATCGGTGATGCGCATCATGATGTTATCGATCCAGCCGCCCGCAAAGGCGGAGATGGCGCCGTAGGTCGCGCCGATGAGCAGGACCAGCACCGAGGCCAGCAGGCCGACGGACAGGGAGACGCGGGTGCCCATCATGACGCGGACGGCGAAGTCACGGCCCATACGGTCGGTGCCGAGAATATGCGGAAAGACCTTCTCGCCCGCGTCGATGAGCTTCTGCTCGGCGGCAGAATACTCGAACGGAGCAAGGTTGTTGCTGCCCTTGATCTGCAGCTCATAGCTGTAGGGCCACAGGGACGGCAGAACATAGGCCATAAACGCGATCAGCAGGATGACGACCAGACTGACCATGGCGATCTTGTTTTTGCGCAGACGGCGCATACCGTCCTTCCAGAAGTTGACGCTCTCGCGCATGATGACAAGGCTCTTTTTCTCCTCGTTGGATGCGGGGGCGAAATCCTCCACGTTGAGTTGCAGGCTCAACGGATTCTTTTTCAGATTTTCCATTTTGTCTGCTCCTCCTTACTTCAGCTTGATGCGCGGGTCGATGATCTTGTACAGAATATCAACGACCACATTGGCCACAATGACGAGGGCGGCCAGCAGAATGGTGGTGCCCATAATCATCATGTAGTCACGGTTGGTGATGGCGGACACAAAGTCGCGGCCCAGACCCGGAATCGAGAAGATCTTCTCGACCACGAAGGAGCCGGTCATCAGGCCTGCCAGCATCGGGCCGACATAGGTGACAACGGGCAGAATGGCGTTGCGCAGCGCATGCTTAAAGAGGATCTTCACGCTGGAAACACCCTTGGCGCGGGCGGTGCGCATGTAGTCCTGCCCCATGACATCGAGCAGGCTCGAGCGCATCAGGCGGGTGATGTAGGCGGTGGGATAGATCGCCAGCGCCGTGACCGGCATGATGTAGGCCGCAGGCTCGTTCAGGCCAACGGTGGGCAGGAGCTTCAGGTTCATGCCGAAGGTGTACAAAAGCACAACGCTTGAGATAAAGCTCGGGATGGCGATGCCGCAGGTGGCAAAGACGATAATCAGGTTGTCAGCCCATTTCCCTCGGTTATACGCAGACAGACAGCCCAGCGGGATGCCGACGCAGAGCGCTACCAGCACGGCCAGACCGGCGGTGCGGGCAGAGACCGGCAGCTTGGAGAAGATGATCTGGTTGACGGTACGGCCGCGCTGCTTTAAGCTCAGGCCCATGTCGCCGTGGACAAGGCTGTTCATATAGTTAAGGTACTGCACCCCCAGGGGCTTATCCAGACCGTATTTCTCGGCCAGAGCCTGCTGGGCTGCCTTGCTGATGGACTTTTCAGCCACGAACGGACCGCCGGGGACCAGGTTCATGATGAAAAAGGTAAGGGTCGCAACGATGAACACACTGAAAATGCCCATTGCCACGCGCTTGACGATGTACTTCGCCATGGTTTAGTGCCACTCCGTTTCTTATTGGAATACAAATTGGGGTCAATTCCGGGTCAATCCTTCCCTATCCCGCGCTGTACGCACACGCTTGTTCGTGTACGGCGCACACATTGAAGAATAAAAAAGTCGATGGCGGCTGCGGCCCGCAAACGCCATCGCCAATATCCAAGAATTTATTTTATTATAAAATGTTGCAAAGTATTTGTCAATTCTCTGCACCCCAACAATCAACGACAAATGGCCGAAATGCTCTCCCCTGCCCCGCAAAATTTAGGGCAAGTTGCCCATTTGCCTCTTTTTAAAAATTTTTTGAAAAAAAGGGTTGACTTTCTCCCCGGATGACGCTATAATAAAACACGTTCTCGAGCGGAACGCACAAGAGAATATGCGCCGGTAGCTCAGCTGGATAGAGTGTCTGACTACGAATCAGAAGGTCGGGGGTTCGAGTCCCTTCCGGCGCACCAAGGTCACTTACGAAAGTAAGTGACCTTTTTTGTTTTGTTCGGACTGTCCGACATTCCGCATTACGCACAACACCCCCGCTTGCCTTCCATTTATATAAAGAAGGCGGGCGGGGGGTGTTGTGTACGGTGCTTACTTTTCAAACTCCTTTGCCACATCCTGCAGCAGCTTGCGGATGGGCAGGTGCTGGGGGCAGATCTGCTCGCATCTGCCGCAGCGGATGCAGTCCGATGCGCGGGTGCCGGGGCGGGTGTGGACATCCTCGTAATAATAATCGGCGTTCCAGTCATGGTGGATGTTCTTGGTGTTCATGATGGCGAACAGGTCGGGGATGGCGATCTGCTGCGGGCAGCCGTCTACGCAGTAGCGGCAGGCTGTGCAGGGGATCAGGTTCTGCTTGCGGAAGATCTCCACCACCTTGGACACGGCCGCGCGCTCGGTTTCGTTCAGCGGCTGAAAGTCCCGCATAAAGCTGAGGTTGTCCTGTATCTGCTGCATATTGCTCATGCCGGACAGCACCATCATGATGCCGGGGAAGCCCGCCGCAAACCGGATGGCATAGCTGGCCGGGCTGCCGCCGTGCAGCGATTCCAGCACAGCGGCGGCGTCCTTGGGCAGGTTGACCAGATTGCCGCCCTTGACCGGCTCCATGACAAGCACCGGCTTATTGTGCCGGCGGCAGACCTCATAGCATTTGCGGCTCTGCACGGCGATGTCATCATAGTCCAGATAGTTGAACTGGATCTGCACGACCTCGATCTGCGGGTACTCGGTCAGGATCTGGTCCAGCACCTCGGCGCGGTCGTGGAAGGAGAGGCCGACATGGCGGATCTTGCCCTCGGCCTTGAGGTCGAACGCCGTCTCATACGCGCGGCACGCCTTGAATTGCTGAAAATTCTCGGCATTTTGGGAGTGCATGAGGTAAAAGTCAAAATAATCCACACCGCAGGCCGCAAGCTGGCGCGCAAAGAACGGGCGGATGTCGGCCTCGGTTTCAAAAAAGCCTCCGGACAGCTTATCGGTCAGGACATAGCTTTCGCGCGGGTAACGGCTGGTCAGGCAGGTTCTGAGCGCCGTCTCGCTTCTGCCGCCGATGTAGCCGTGCGCGGTGTCGAAATAGTTGAAGCCCTGCGCCAAAAATGCATCGACCATCTGCTTTGTCTGGGCAAGATCGACCTCCTCGCCCTGCATGGGCAGCCGCATACAGCCGAAGCCGAAATTCCTTTTGATTTTTTCCATTGGCAAACGCTCCTTTCGCTTATCCTTATTGTAGCAAACCCGCGCCCCGGGTGCAATACGGCGGCGGTAAAGTCCCGCCCGTATTGTACACCGGGGAAATGCGTCTTTCCACACGAAACGCCCCGCACCGGTGGGTGCGGGGCGCTTTGGCGTATTTTGCTGTGTTACAGCACCTTGCTCAGGAAGTCCACCGTGCGGGGCTGCTTCGGGTGGTTGATGACCTCATCGGGGGTGCCTTCCTCCACGATGTAGCCGCCCTCCATAAAGATGACGCGGCTTGCAACCTCGCGGGCAAAGCCGATCTCATGGGTGACCACGACCATCGTCATGCCCTCGGCGGCAAGGCGCTTCATGACCTGCAGCACCTCGCCGACCATCTCGGGGTCCAGCGCCGAGGTCGGCTCGTCAAACAGCATGATGTCCGGGTCCATGGCCAGCGCGCGCGCAATGGCCACACGCTGCTTCTGCCCGCCGGACAGCTGCGCCGGGTAGGCATCGGCCTTATCGGACAGGCCCACGCGGTCCAGCAGCTGCAGTGCCTTCTCCTTAGCCTCGGGGCGGGTGGCCTTTTTCAGCTCAACCGGCGCCAGCGTCATGTTGCCCATGACATTGAGGTTGTTGAACAGGTTGAAGTGCTGGAACACCATGCCGACATTCTCGCGCATCTTGTTCAGGTCGGTCTTTTTATCGGTCAGGTCGTGGCCGTCCACGATGACCGTGCCGCCGGTGATCTCCTCCAGCCGGTTAAGGCAGCGCAGGAAGGTGGACTTGCCGCTGCCCGAGGGGCCCAGCACGACAACGACCTCGCCCTCATAAATATCAGTCGATACATCGCGAAGAACCTCCAGATTTCCGAAGTTCTTCTTCAGATGCTCAACATGAATTTTTACATTGTTCTTATTGACGGCCACGGTTGAGCCTCCTTTCCATCCGCTTGGCAAAGCGGGACAGCAGCGTGATGACGATCAGGTACATGACGCCGACGATGAACCACACCTCAAGCGAGCGCATTATGTTGGCGTTCACATTCTTGGCGGTGTTGACCAGCTCGGGGAAGCCGATGACCGACAGGATCGAGGTATCCTTGAGGGTGATGATGAACTGGTTGATGATCGAGGGGATCATTGTGCGGATGGCCTGCGGCAGTACGACCTTGTACATCGCCTTCCAGTACGGCAGGCCAAGGCTGCGGGCAGCCTCCATCTGGCCCTTGTCCACGCTCTCGATACCGGCGCGGATGATCTCGGCCATATAGGCGCCGCAGTTCAGCGACAGGCAGATGATGCCGGCCTGCAGCGCCGTAAAGGTGAACTTGCTGCCGGTCATGGCTGCCCAGTTCAGGTTGTCGTTCATCAGCATCGGCACGCCAAAATAGACGAAGAACGCCAGAACGATCATCGGCACGCCGCGGATAATATCGACAAAGATCGTGGCGATGATGTTGCAGACGCGGCTTTTCAAAACGCTGAGGATGCCCACAAACAGGCCGATCAGACAGGCGAAGAAAAGGCTCCACAGGGCCAGCAGCAGCGTTTGGCCCATGGCGGCCAGCAGCAGCGGGCCGTAGTTGGCAAGAATCTTAAAAATCAAGGCGCAGAACTCCTTTCGGGGGTTGGATTTGCAAGAGCCGCTCTCCGCGCAGGGGCCAAGAGGGATCCCGGGGTCGCAAAAGCGGGGCCGCCCGCAAAAACAGGCGTCCCCGCGTATTTTTCATGGTTTAGCCGAGGTACTTTGCCAGAATCTCGTCATACTTGCCGTTGGCCTTGATGTCGGCCAGGCCCTTGTTGAACATGTCCAGCAGCTCCTGACTGTCCTCGCTGAAGATGGCAAAGCCGTAGGGCGCGGGGGCGCTGGCGGTATCCTCCAGCACCTTCAGGGCCAGAGCGCCGTCCTTGATGGAGGCCTTCATGATGGGGGTATCCTCAAAGCAGCCGACGCACTGACCGCCCAGAACGGCCTGATACATCGTGGGGGAATCCTCAAAGTAGGTAATGGTGAAGCCGTACTCGTCCTTGAGGCTCTCGGCGTAGGACGCGCCCTGCGTGCCGGTCTTGACGGCAACATTCTTGCCGGACAGGTCGGCAAAGCCGGCAATGTCGGAGTCCTCGGGCACGGTCAGCGTCTGGTTGGAATCATAATAGCCGTCGGAGAACATCCAGCCGCTCGCCTTGCGCTCGTCGGTGATGGAGGCACCGGCGATCATGGCGTCCGCCTGACCGGACTGGCAGGCCGCGATGGCGGCGTCCCAGCCAAGGCTCTTCAGCTCATACTCAAAGCCCTGATCCTCGGCGATGGCGGCGAGGATATCCACATCAATGCCGACAAAGTTGCCGGAAGCATCGGTGTACTCAAAGGGCTTAAAGACCGTGTCAGTGGCCACGACCCACTTTTTGCCGGTGGCCTCGGCGGTTGCCGCAGAGGAGGTGTCCGCAGCGCCGGAGGCCGCGGAGGAGGCGGAGCCGCCGCAGGCGGCGAGAGAGATGGCCATGACGGAGGCCATACCGAGTGCAAACAGTTTTTTCATGAGACACTTTCCTTTCCACTCCACAGATTTTCCCGCCGCCGCGCGGCGGAAAGCAGACATCGGGCAGAATAACAAAAAAGGACAATAGCGCCGTGGTTCCTGTGCTATCGTCCCGGATCATCCTGCCTGATCCTGCTTTCTATTATAGCACACCGGCTGAAAAAGTCAATACAAAATCCGCGGCACAGCTTTATTAAATAAAGTCTGTCACGGATTTTTGCGGTGTTTTTGTAACTTTGTCCCTGTATCGTGCACACAAGGCCGTTTATGGCAGTCTCGCCGCAGGGGGTCAGGCGCGCTTTTTCTCGGGCAGCTGGCTGGCCACGATCGCGCCGAACATCAGCGCACAGCCGCAAAGCTCGGTCGCAGAGAGCGTCTCACCGAGGATAAGCCAGCCCGCAAGGGCGCTGAATACGCTTTCCAGACACATGGCAAGGCTGGCGATCGTCGGGTCAAGGTCCCGCTGGGCAACGATCTGCAGCGTGAAGGCCACGCCGCTGGACATAATGCCGCAGTAGGCGATGGAGACCGCCGCACTCCGGAACTGGTCGATTGTCGGCGCTTCAAAGACAAACATAAAGATCGTGGACAGCACTGCGACCATCAAAAATTGGGCGAAGCTGAGCTGGATGCCGTCCAGCTTGGGGCTGAAGTGGTTTACCACGAGGATCTGCAGTGTGAACAGCAGCGCGCAGAGCAGCAACTGCCACTCGCCGCCGGTCAGGCTGAGCGTATCGCGCCCCGCAAGGCAGAGCAGGTACAGCCCCACAACGCTGACCGCCACGCAGCACCACAGCTTGATGCCGGGGCGGCTGCCCAGAAAGACCCCCGCAACCGGCACCAGCACCACATACAGCGCCGTCATAAAGCCGGCCTTGGCGGTGCTGGTCGTGCCGATGCCCATCTGCTGGGCCGCCGATGCCGCAAACAGCGCCGTGCCGCAGCAGATACCGCCCAGCACCAGCGTTTTGCCGTGGATCCAGAAGGGCAGGCCGCTGCCGCGCTTTTTCTGCCCGGCGCGGCGCACAAGCAGCATCCCCATCAGAAAGACACAGGCCAGCCAGCTGCGGCTGGCCAAAAAGGTGTATGCGCCCATGTAGCCGCTGCCGACGCTTTGCGCCACAAAGGCCGTGCCCCAGATGAAGGCGGCGCAGATCAGCAGCAGTGTGTTGCGCAGCTGTTTTTTATCCATAGTGTAAAATCCTCTCTCGTTGTACAACCTGCCGGGCAGGGCTGTCCCCTGTCCGTCCTCTTTGTATATACTTTCCCTGTGCTTCAAAAAATACCGCCCGGCCATCTGCGGCGCGGGCGGTATGTGTTATCAGCTGTTTGTGCTTTCCTCGCCGTAGGTGTTCAGCTCTTCGCTGCCCAGCCCCTCGACCTTGAGGCCGCCGGTGACATAGTACTTGTTGCCGTTATCGTAGCTGATCGTGATCTTGTACTGCTTGCCCGGGGTCAGGCCGGTGACATTGTACTGGTAGGCGCTGCCGTCCGCACAGTAGTAGATCGTCGAGCCCTGCACATAGCTGGTGCTGGTCTTGTCGTCGCTCAGCTCCCAGAACGCGATCTTAAAGTACATATATTTCTCGCTGCTGGCCTCGGTCGTGGCGCAGCCGGTCACCGTCATGCTGTCGCCGCCCGCCACAAAATACTCGGTGGAGCGGTTGGCAATGCTGTTGAAGGAGACATACAGCGTGTTGTCCTGCGGGTAGGTCACAACGCGGGCCGCGCTGGTGTCCATCCCCTCGGGAAATTCCACGCTGCCGCCGGCGGCAGCCTTGGTGGTGGTGTCGGTGTCGTCATCCTCGGACTCCTCGACCAGACCCATCGCCTTGACCAGCTTGACAACGGTGTCCTGCGCCCACGCCTTGGGGGAGCAGGCAGTCAGGGTGAAGGCCAGCAGCACCGCCATTGCCAGCGCCGTAAGCTTGCGGGTAAGTTTCATATCGTGAACCTCCATTGGGTGCTTTGCAGAAAATCTCCGCAGCAATCCCGCAGGCAGCGGCAGGGCGCACGCCAAGGCTGCGCCGCACCCGCACCCGGAATTATGCGGTAATGGTTTTATTATACCGCAATTCCGGCCCATGTACAAGCGTTCCCGCCGTTTTTACACATTTGTTTTGCCGTTTTTGGGGGTGTATTCCTTCACCCAGTCGATGAGGAGGGACGACACCGTGACCGTGACGAGCGAAAACGCGATGCGGCGCACCGGAATGTAGGACAGCGATGCAACCAGCACCGTCAGATCGGTAAAAAGGTACGCGCGGGAGAGCTTCCACCCGGTCAGCTTGTGGATGACGAGCGCCAGCGCATCATCACCGCCGCTGGAGCCGCCCTGCCGCACGATCAGCCCGACGCCGATGCCGACAAACGCGCCGCCCAGCAGCGCCGCCGCCAGCGGGTAGGGCGTCAGGTCGGGCAGCATCGGGGGCAGACACTCCCAGAGGCGGTAAAACCCGGCCAGACTGACGCTGGCAATACCCGCCGAGAGCAGAAAGTCCCACCCCAGAAACTTGAACGCCAGCGCGTAGCTGGCTGCATCCAGCAGGGGCGAGGCAATCGATGCCGGCACCCCCAGCCAATGGTTGATGAGCAGCACCAGCCCGATGATACCGCCCTCAGTGATGGCGGTGCGCTGGTGAATGTTGTGGATGCCGAAGGACAGGATCGCCGTGCCCAGCATGATAATGGCGATGCGCCCCGGCGTGAACCGCCCCAGCACCCGCTTTATTTTTTGTTGCAGCGTTTCTTTTGCCATTTTCTCCCCCTTGGCAGTAATACATTTAGTATACCACGGCTGTCAAGGGGGGCGTCCTCAGCTGCGGGTGTTTTCCAGCACCCGGCGCAGGGTGGCAAGAGCCGCCGCGACATCGTCGGCGGTCAGGATCAGCGGCGGCAGCAGCCGCAGGCGGGTCTTGGCGGTCAGCACCAACAGGCCCTCACGCTCACAGGCGGCGCGGACCTCGGCAGCCTTGATGCCGTCCGCAAGCTCGATGCCAACCATCAGGCCGAGGCCGCTGACCTGCTGCACATGCGGCAGCGCGGCCAGCCCGGCGCGCAGCTGGGCGGCGCGCTCCCTGACCTGTGCGAGAAACGCCTCGTCCATCGTGTCCAGCACGGCCAGCGCACCGGCACAGCATACCGGGTTGCCGCCAAAGGTCGAGCCGTGGGAGCCGGGGCCCATATGGGCCGCCACCTTTTGGCTCATCACGACCGCACCAATCGGCAGACCGCCGCCCAGCCCCTTGGCCAGCGTGACGATGTCGGGCTTCAGGCCGAAATGCTCACACGCCAGAAACCGCCCGGTGCGCCCTACGCCGGTCTGCACCTCATCCACGATAAGGAGAATGTCCTTTTCCCGGCAGAACGCCGCAACCTTGGCAACATAGTCCGCATCGAGCGCGACAACGCCGCCCTCGCCCTGCACCAGCTCCAGCATGACGGCGCAGGTGTCGGCATCCGTGGCCTTTTCCAGCGCGGCAAAGTCGCCTGCGGGCACATAGTCAAAATTTGCGGGGAACGGCCCGAAGTCGTGGTGGAACACATCCTGCCCGGTGGCGGTCAGGGTAGCCAGCGTGCGGCCGTGGAACGAGTTGACGAGGGTGATGACCTTATTGCGGGCGGGGCCGTAGGTGTCCACGCTGTATTTGCGGGCGCACTTGATGGCGCCCTCGTTGGCCTCGGCACCCGAATTGCCGAAGAAAACGGCATCCAGACCGGTGCGGGCGCAGAGCGCCTGCGCAAGCGCACCGCACGGCTCGGTATAATACAGGTTGGAGGTGTGCTGCAGGGCAGCCGCCTGCCCGGCCACGGCGCGCACCCATGCGGGGTGGCAGTACCCCAGCGAATTGACGCCGATGCCGGAGGTAAAGTCGAGGTACTGCCTGCCCTCGGCGTCCCGCGCAACCATGCCCTCGCCCGCCACCAGCGCGACCGGGCTGCGGGCGTAGGTGTGCAGGACATACGCATTGTCCCGCTTGATTGTTTCCTCTGTATTCATTTGGGTAGCCCCCTTTGTTTAGATAATAGATAATAAATTTGGTGGATCGCGTCGCTGCGCTGCGCTCCGCTCAAAATCTCCGTAGGGGCGCATTCCATATGCGCCCGTCAGTCGGCAGGCAGTTTGCGGGCGGATATGGAATCCGCCCCTACATTTTTATTATCTTTTATCTTTTTATCCGTTTTCTCTCTGGTAAAACATCGTGCCGGCGCCTCGGTCACTGAACATTTCCAGCAGGATCGAGTGCGGCATCCGGCCGTCAATGATGACCGCCTCATGCACGCCCTGACGGATAGCGTCCGCCATGCCCTCGATCTTGGGCAGCATACCGCCCGCGATGACGCCCTCTGCCTTGTAGCCCTCGATCTCGGAAAGCTCGACCTCGGGGATCAGCGTCGATTCATCGTTTTTGTTGCGGAGCAGGCCGACAATATCCGTCATGCTGACGAGCTTTTCCGCGTGCAGCGCAATCGCAATTTCAGCCGCCGCCGTGTCGGCGTTGATGTTGTAGGGCACGCCGTTCTTATCCATGCCGACCGTGGCGATGACCGGGATAAAACTGTCCGCCAGCAGGTGGTCGATCAGCGTTGTGTTGACCCGCTCGATCTCGCCCACAAAGCCGAGGTCGGCATCGGTTTTGCGCCGACACATGATCATGTGGCCGTCCATGCCGCAAAGGCCGACACCGCGCCCCTTGAGCAGCGCGACAAGATCCTTGTTGACCTGCCCGGCCAGCACCTGCTGCACAATGCCCATCGTTTCGGCATCGGTATAGCGCAGACCGTTGACGAAGCGGGATTCCTTGCCGACCTTTTTGAGCATATCGTTGATGGCCGGCCCGCCGCCGTGTACCAGCACCACGCGCACGCCCAGCAGCGTCAGCGTGACAAGGTCGTTCATGACCGCAAGCTTGAGCTCATCGTTGACCATGGCATTGCCGCCGTACTTGATCACCAGCGTCTTGCCGTGGTATTTTTGAATATAAGGCGTAGCCTCGCTGAAAAGCAGGGCCATTTGTTCGTTTTTCATACTTTCCTCCACATCCCACACCCTTGCCTTCCCCTGCGGGGGAAGGTGGCGCGCAGCGCCGGATGAGGGGCAACTTTGCCGCAACCGTCCTTTGCCGGGTTGTTGCCCGGAAGCGGGCCGGTTCCGGGCAACTTTCCCCCTCATCAGTCGGCTTCGCCGACAGCTTCCCCCTTGGGGGAAGCCTTTTGCGTTAGGTGCGATAATCCCCGTTGATCTTCACATAATCATAGGTCAAATCGCAGCCCCAGGCCTTGGCGGTGGCGCTGCCGCTGCCAAGGTCTACAAGGATGTCGATCTCGTCCTCCTTGAGCACCTTGGCGGCCTCGTCCTCGCTGTAGGGGTGGTAGGCGGCGTTCTCGCAGACAAAGACCTCGCCCGCCTTGCTCTTGAGCCGCACCGAGGTCCGGCTGATGTCAAAGTCCCCCGGCGTGTAGCCGATGGCGCAGAGCACGCGGCCCCAGTTGGCGTCCGCACCGAACATGGCTGCCTTGAACAGGGTCGAGTGGATGACGCTCTTGGACACCGCGCGGGCGGTCAGCAGGTCGGGCGCGCCGGTGACGGTGCATTCCAGCAGCTTGGTCGCGCCCTCGCCGTCCCCGGCCAGCTCACGGCTGAGCTGCTCGGCGGCCTCGGTCAGCGCGGCAACGAAGGTATCATAATCGGGCGTACCGTCAACGATTTCTGCACCAGACAGGCCGGACGCCAGCAGCAGCACGGTGTCGTTGGTGGAGGTATCGCCGTCCACCGAGATCTGGTTGAAGGTCGCGGGCACAACGGTGGAGAGCGCCTTCTGCAGGGTAGCCGGCGCGACCTTGGCATCGGTCGTCATAAAGAGGAGCATCGTGGCCATGTTCGGGTGGATCATGCCGGAACCCTTGGCGATGGCGCCGATGCGCACCGGCTTGCCGCCCACCGTGAACTCCAGCGCAAGCTCCTTGGGGTGGGTGTCGGTGGTCATGATGGCGGTGGCGGCGTCATGGCTGCCTGCCTCATCGGCGGCCAGCTTGGCGGCAGCCTCGGGGATGCCGCGGGCAAACGGCTCGATGCACATCTCCTGCCCGATGACACCGGTGGAGGAGGGCAGCACATCCTCGGCGCGGATGCCGAGTGCCTCGGCCACAAGGCCGCAGGTATCCCGCGCAAGCTGCAGGCCGTTCGGCGCGCAGGTGTTGGCGTTGCCGCTGTTCACAACGATGGCCTGCGCGTAGCCGTCCGCAAGATGCTCACGGTCCACCGTGATGGGTGCGCCGTAGACCTTGTTGGTGGTATAGCAGCCCGCGCCCGCGCAGCGCACCGATGCCTTGATAAGTGCCAGATCCTTTTTAGCGTGGTTGTGGCGGATGCCGCAATGCACACCCGCTGCATAAAAGCCCTGCGGCGCACAGATACCGCCGGGAATAGATTTGAAGTTGCTCATTGTATGTACCCCTCTTTTTTTAGATAATAGATAAAAGATAATAGATAATAAATTTGGTGGATCGCGGCCTTACGGCCGCTCAAAAATTTCTGCCGCCGTAGGGGCGCATTCTATATGCGCCCGTGCAGCTTACGGCAGGTGCCGCGGGCGGATATGGAATCCGCCCCTACGGTTTTGTTTTGGCCCCCGGGCCAAAACTCCACACTTTTTATTATCTTTTATCTATTATCTTTTATCTTTCTAATCCTTTCGTTTCCTCCAGCCCCAGCATCAGGTTCATGCACTGCACGGCGGCGCCGGAGCTGCCTTTTCCCAGGTTATCAAACAGGCTGACCAGCTGCATCTGCGTGCCGTCCGGGTTGGGCAGGCAGAAGATCTCCAGCGTGTCCTTGCCTGCAAGCTTGTTGGCGGCCAGAAAGCCTCCGTCCGTTCCTTCGCCGAGCGGATGCACCCGTATCATCGCCTGCCCGGCGTAGTAGTCGGCCAGCGTATCGGCCACCGCCTGCGCCGTGATGCCGAGCGCCGCCAGATCCAGCGGAACCATCGTCTCCATACCGGCGTAGTAGTCGGCCACGATCGGCACAAAGTTGGGCGCGTTGTCCAGCCCTGTGACGGCGGTCATCTCCGGCAGATGCTTGTGGTGCAGCGCCAGACCGTAGGGGCGCGGGGCGTTCAGCGCCGTGTTGACGCGCTCGCCCTCGTACTCGGCGATCATCTTTTTGCCGCCGCCGCTGTAGCCGGTCAGGCTCGTGACCGAAAGGTGCGCAACCTTGGGGATAAGCCCCCGCTCCACCAGCGGCGCAACGGGTGCGATAAAGCCGGTGGCATGGCAGCCGGGCACCGCCACGCGGGCGGCGGCAGGCAGCGCCGCGCGGGTGCCGTGCAGTTCCGGCAGGCCGTAGACCCAGCCGGGCGCTGTGCGGTGCGCCGTGCTGGTGTCGAGAATCCGCACATCCTCGCGCACCAGCGGCATGACCTCGCGCGCGGCGTCATCGGGCAGGCAGAGGAAGGAGAGGTCGCTCTCATTGATGACCGCTGCCCGGGCGCGGACATCCTTGCGGTCTGCCTCGGAAATTTTCAGAATTTCAAATTCATCCCGCTCCGCCAGCCGGTCCGCGATCCGCAGCCCGGTAGTGCCGGAACTTCCATCCACGAAAATTTTGTACTTTCCCATACTTGCACCCCTTACCTTATAAAGGCTTCCCCTTGGGGGGAAGCTGCCGCCCGCAGGCGGCTGATGAGGGCAAAGCCTCCGGCAGCAACCCGTAAAACAGGCAATTGCAGCAAGGTCTGCCCTCATCCGGCCTCGCAGGCTCGGCCACCTTCCCCCGTGGGGGAAGGCTTTTATGCCAGCTTCCCCTTCACATCCGCAATCTGCTTCAGCACACTCGCCTTGGTCGGGCCGCCGTAGCTGGTGCGGCCCTCGCAGCAGGTGGTCAGGTCGATGGCGGTATACACATCCTCCGCAAACAGGTCGCTGTACTGCTTGAACTCGTCCAGCGTCAGCTCCTCCAGCGTCTTGCCCTCACGGATGCAGGCCGCCACCATCGTGCCGGTGCATTTGTACGCATCGCGGAAGGGCATGCCCTTCTTGGTCAGGTAGTCGGCGCAGTCGGTCGCGTTGATAAAGCCCTTGGCGGCGGCGCGGCGCATGTTGGCGGGCAGCGGGGTCATGGTGGCCAGCATCGGCGTGACGGTGCGCAGGCAAAGCTCCAGCGTATCCACCGCGTCAAAAATGGCCTCCTTATCCTCCTGCATGTCCTTGTCGTAGGCAAGCGGGATGCCCTTCATCATGACGAGCAGCGTGTTCAGGTCGCCGTAGACACGCCCCGTCTTGCCGCGGATCAGCTCGGTCACATCGGGGTTTTTCTTCTGCGGCATGATGGACGAGCCGGTCGTAAACGCATCGTCCAGCTCAATGAACTTGAACTCCCAGCTGCACCACAGGATGATCTCCTCGCTCAGGCGGGAGAGGTGCATCATGCAGGTGGCCATGGCGCTGCACAGCTCAATGCAGAAATCACGGTCCGACACGCCGTCGATCGAGTTGCCGCAGGGGGCGGCAAAGCCCAGCTGCTCGGCCGTATAAAAGCGGTCCAGCGGGTAGGTCGTGCCGGCCAGTGCGCCGCTGCCCAAGGGGCACTCGGCGTCCATGCGGCGGGTGGCGTCCTGCAAACGGCCCAGATCGCGCAGCAGCATCCATGCGTAGGCCATCAGCTGATGGCCGAAGGTGACCGGCTGGGCGCGCTGCAGATGGGTGTAGCCGGGCATGACATAGCCCGCGCCCTTCTCGGCCTGATCGCACAGCACGGTGATCAGTTCTTTTATCTGACCCTGAATATGCTCGCTTGCGGCGCGCAGGTTGAGCCGGATGTCGAGCGCAACCTGATCGTTGCGGCTGCGCCCTGTGTGCAGCCGCTTGCCGGCGTCACCAACGCGGGCGGTCAGCGTCTGCTCCACAAAGGTGTGGACATCCTCGGCATTGGGGTCGATCTCCAGCGCGCCGCTGTGCAGATCGTCCAAAATAGAGTGCAGACCTTTGTGAATATCGTCCACATCCTGTTGGGAGATGATGCCCTGTCTGCCCAGCATGGCCGAGTGGACGAGGCTGCCCTGAATATCCTGCTCGATCATCCGCGCGTCAAAGCGGATGGAGGAGTTAAAATCGTTTACGCGGCTGTCAACGGCCTTGCTGGCCCGGCCCTGCCAAAGTTGGGGCATAAGTTTTTCCTCCGTTTTATCTGTCGTTCCAAAGGCTTCCCCCCTCGGGGGAAGCTGCCGCCCGCAGGCGGCTGATGAGGGCAAAGTTCCCGGCAGCAACCCGTAAAACAGGCAATTGCAGCAAAGTCTGCCCTCATCCGGCCCTGCGGGCCACCTTCCCCCTCGGGGGAAGGCTTTTTATCAGTAACGCCAAAACCGCCAAAGGGTTGCCGCGCCCCTTGGCGGTTGCTTATTCGGCGTTCGTTCGCTTATAAATCAGTCCTGTGCGGGCCAGTTCTTGGCCAGCTTCGCGCGCTCGGCAATGGGCAGGCCGAACAGGTTGATAAAGCCGTTGGCGTCTGCCTGATTGTAGTCATCATCCTCACCGAAGGAGGCCGTCTGCTCATCGTACAGGGTGTACGGGCTGGTGACGCCGGCGTTGATCATGTTGCCTTTGTACAGCTTCAGGGTCACATCGCCGGTGACGGTCTTCTGCAGGTCATCGGTAAAGGCGCTGATGGCCTCACGCAGCGGGGTGAACCACTGGCCGTTGTAGACCAGCTCGCCCATCTTCTGGGCCAGCTGTGCCTTGAAGTGCATCGACTCCTTGTCGAGCGTGATGGTTTCCAGAACATCGTGGGCCTTGTACAGGATCGCACCGCCGGGGGTCTCGTAGACGCCGCGGCTCTTCATGCCGACCAGACGGTTCTCGACAATATCCAGCAGGCCGATGCCGTTCGCACCGCCCAGCTTGTTCAGGTACTCGACCAGCGCAACGCTTTCCATCTCCTTGCCGTCCACGGCTGTGGGGATGCCCTTCTCAAAGTGGATCTTGACATAGGTCGGCTTGTCGGGGGCCTGCTCGGGGGAGACACCCAGCTCAAGGAAGCCGGGCTTATTGTACTGCGGCTCGAGAGAGGGCTTCTCCAGATCAAGGCCCTCATGGCTCAGGTGCCACAGGTTCTTGTCCTTAGAGTAGTTGGTCTCACGGTTGATCTTCAGGGGGATGTTATGCGCCTCGGCGTAGTCGATCTCCTCGTCACGGCTCTTGATGTCCCACTCACGCCACGGGGCGATGATGGCCATCTCGGGGGCGAGAGCCTTGAGGGTCAGCTCAAAACGGACCTGATCGTTGCCCTTGCCGGTGCAGCCGTGGCAGATGGCATCGGCGTTCTCCTTTTTGGCGATGTCGGCCAGTGCGGCGGCGATGCAGGGGCGCGCATGGGAGGTGCCCAGCAGGTAATCCTCGTACTTGGCGTCAGCCTTCAGGCAGGGCCAGATGTAGTTTTCCACATAGTCCTTCTTCAGGTCCAGCACATACAGCTTGGAGGCGCCGGTCTTGAGGGCCTTCTCCTCCAGACCGTCCAGCTCGGTGCCCTGCCCCACATCGCCGGAAACCGCAACGACCTCGCAGTTGTTGTAGTTCTCCTTCAGCCAGGGAATGATGATGGAGGTATCCAGACCGCCGGAGTACGCCAGAACAACCTTTTTAATATCCTTCTTATCCTTTTTCATGATAAAATTCCCCTCTCTGTAATTGTCAAGACCCGCAGGGTGTTGCTGCTTGCTGTGTGTCTTGAATATTTATTCATTCATTGCTGTATATTATACACTCTTTTATACATTTTGCAAGAGGGCAAACCTGCCAAAGGATTTTCTACATTCCGGCTTGTTTTAGGCAGGTTGCTGAATAGTTATGCGTTTATGCAGCGGATGCCTGCAAAAATATACAGGCATGTATGTATACACAGCACCGATACGGGTATTATAGCACGGTTTTCCGCAATGAGCAACACAAAATTGCAGTTTTCGCAACACGGGTGGTGCTGGCGGGAAAGCGGCAAAGCCCCTCAGGCCTCGCAGGCTCGGCCAGCTCCCCCGGAGGGGGAGCCTTTTTTGCGCGGGCTTCGCCCGCGTGAAAGCCTCCTCACGCAAGTGGGGAGGTGGTCGAGCGAAGCGATGACCGGAGGGGCTTTACCCCTTCGCCCCCGCCACAAACTCTTTCACCATCCCCAGCTCCTCCGGGAAGATGCAGTTCGGTATCGTCCCCTCGTCCACGGCGCGGATCGCCTCGTCCAGATCAAACCACTTCACATAGTCGATCTCCGACCGCTGCACGGTAAAGTCCTCGGCCTCTTTGTCCAGCCAGAGGCAAAACACCTTGCTGACCTGATTGTCCTTAAACGGCTTGCCGTGAAAGACGCTTTCAAAGCGGAAGCGGCGCAGGCCGCACTCATGCAGGTCCTGCGGCGCGGCGGTCACGCCCAGCTCCTCCTTCAGTTCCCGCAGGGCCGAGCCGACAAACTCCGCCCCCGCCGGGATATGCCCGGCCGAGGAAATATCATAGCAGCCGGGGTAGGAATCCTTGGCGGCGCAGCGCATCTGCAAAAGCACCTGCACCGCGCCGTTCTTTTTCCGCACGATCCAGACATGGCTGGTGCGGTGGCGCAGCCCCTCGGCATGGGCCGTCGTGCGCGGCACGCTCTGACCGGTGGGGACGCCGTTTTCATCGACAATATCCAGCATTTCGGGCATGGAGGTCACATCCTTATATAATATAGTACCGTTATACCACATTCCCGCCCCCACCGCAAACGGGGTTTAAAAATTCATAAAGTTTTTGTATACTGGGAATATAAATTTGTAGGGGCGGCATCCCCGACGCCCCGCCGTATCTATAAAAAGGAGAACCCCATGTCTCAAATGACAAAACGCGCGCTGGTCGCATCGCTGAAAGATCTGCTGGCCGAGAAGCCGCTGGACAAGATCACCGTGACCGACCTGACCGAGCACTGCGGCGTGAACCGCATGACCTTCTACTACCATTTTAAGGACATCTACGATCTGGTCGAGTGGGCCTGCATCGAGAATGCCACCCGCGCGCTGGCCGGGCAAAAGACCTACGACACCTGGCAGCAGGGCTTTTTGCAGATTTTGCAGGCCGTGCAGCGGGACAAGGTGTTTTTTACGAATGTCTACCACTCGATCAGCCGCGAGCATATCGAGAGCTACCTCTACCGCGTGACCTACGATCTGATGATCGGCGTGGTGGAGGAGAAGGCTGCCGGCATGACGGTGCGCGAGGAGGACAAGGAGTTCATCGCCGATTTTTACAAGTACGCCTTTGTCGGCCTGACGCTGGAATGGGTGCGCACCGGCATGAAGGAGGACCCCGCCGCCCTTGTGGAGCGCGTATCGACCCTGATCCATGGGGACATCACCAAATCCCTGAACGCCTGCCGCATCGACAAATAAATATACGCAGACAAAAATCGCCCCCATCCGGTTGCGGCTCCGGATGGGGGCTTGGGGTATCGGTTTGTGTGAGGAGGAATCATGTTCCAGAATCACGGTTGCGGCTCCGTGACCCTGTGCTTATATAGTACAGGGCAACTGCTAAAAAACTATGTTTTTCGTATGAACATTTTGTAAATTACGCCGCAATGCCGTTTGCCCGGGAAATGCCGGTTCCCTATTCTCTCTGCGGGGGGCCTTGACACAAGCGCGGGGGCTGTCCCAATCGGACAGCCCCCGCATTGTGTTCTGTTGCTTAAATTACGTTGTATTCCTTCAGCAGCTTCTCGACCTCGGTGCCCTCGATCTTCTTGAGGGCCTCCTTCATGGCGAGCTTGCCGACCAGCGGCATCTCCATGTCGGTGATCTTGCGGCCGTCGCGCAGCTTGACGGTGGCGTCCAGCAGGCAGCGGATGTCATAGACGCTGCCCCAGACCTCGGGCACGCCGCGGTCCACGTTCAGCAGGGTGTAGACAGCCTCCATGCCGGTGCGGATGGAGTACTCGGTCGTGAAGATCGTGTCCCGCGCGGTCTCGGCAAACTGGCCGAGGAACGCAAAGTTCACAGCGCCCTCGGGTACGATGTCGGGGCGGTCGCCGGCGGCGCGCGGCATAAAGAACGCGTCAATATACGGCATCATGCAGGGCACGGTGTTGGCGCTGTTGGTCGCCATATCCTCGATCTGATCCTCAGGCACACCGATGTGGTACAGCCACTCCATGCAGATCTCCTTGCCGGTGCAGTCGCGCATCGGCTTCTTGATATAGTCGCCCGGCTTGTCGGTGAACAGGCCGTAGACCCAGACGCAGAGCTGATCCTTGGGCTGGTCGCGGAACTGCTGCTGGCGGTTCAGCGTCCAGCTGAGCAGCCAGTTGGAATCGGTGACTGTGACGATGCCGCCGGTGACGACCTTGCCGCTGAACGGGTCGCGCTTGCAGATCTTCTTGATATAGGGCACAATGCGCTGGTCCAGCGTTGTGATGGTGGCGCTCATCCAGTTGGACAGCTCGGGATCATAGCAGAACTTGTCGGGATGGCCGAAGCTCGGGTCCTGCGCGGCGATCTTGCGCCACAGGTCCCAGCCGCCGCCCTCCTTCAGCTCGGGCTTGAACTCAGCAGGGGTGTTCTGGCTGCCGATGGTCGAGTTCTCGACACAGCCGCCGTTTGTGATAAAGACAAGGTCGTTCTCGGTCAGGTCGATGGACTCTTCCTGCCCGTTGTGGAGGATGTCAATGCGGGTGGCCTGCTTCTTGCCGCCGGCGCAGTCGAAGGCGATGTTCGTGACCTTGGTGTCGTAGTGGAACTGGACGCCGAAGCCCTCGAGGTACTTGACCATGGGCAGGATCATCGACTCATACTGGTTGTAGCGGGTGAAGCGCAGCGCCGTAAAGTCGGGCAGACCGCCGATGTGGTGGATGTAGCGCTGCAGATAGCGCTTCATCTCCAGCGCACTGTGCCAGTTCTCAAAGGCGAACATCGTGCGCCAGTACATCCAGAAGTTCGAGTTCAGCACCTCATCGTCAAAGAAGTCGGTGATCTTCTTGTCGTACAGCTTCTCATCAGGGGACATGAACAGGTTCATGATCTCCATGGCAGCCTTGTCGGACAGACCGAACTTGCCATCGGTGTGGGCGTCCTCGCCGCGGTTGCGGGTGGCGCGGCAGAGGCTGTAGTTGGGGTCGGCCTTGTTCAGCCAGTAGTACTCATCCAGAACGGTGTGGTTCTCGTCCTCGATGGAGGGGATGGAGCGGAACAGGTCCCACATGCACTCAAAGTGGTTGTCCATCTCACGGCCGCCGCGCATGACATAGCCGATGTCCTGATATTTGTAGCCATCGCAGGCACCGCCGGGGATGGGGTCCTTCTCCAGAATATGGACATGCTCGCCCTTCATCTGGGCATCGCGGACCAGATAGCAGGCGGCAGACAGTGCTGCCAGACCGGAGCCGACCAGATACGCGGACTTGCCGTCCACGCCGTCCGGCTTTTTGGGCGTTGCAAAGGCTTCATAGTTACCGCTGGAATAATACATAACGCTACCTCCTGTGTCATGGGTATGCGGCGGTGCGGGATGGACATGAGGCTTGCTGCCTGCATCGGCCCGCCGCCGCTTGTTTGGTATGGCTTTAGTATACCCACGCCGCGGCCCGGTTACAATCAGCAAAAAATCCCGTTTGATAAGAATTTTATCAAACGGGACGAATTGTAAAGATTATGACCAATCTGTGACCGCCGGGGCAGGCTTACCGGTGCTTTGACCAGGCTGTGGCAAAGCCAACAAGCCCGGCACAGAGCGCGGCGGCCAGCGCCTCCACGGGGAAGGCATCGCCGGTCTGGGGCAGGGCGGGTGCGGCGCTGCCCTTGGCCGTGCGTGCCGCCGGGGCGGCGGTCACTGCCGGGGCGGCGGGTGGGTCATACCGGTTCACAAAGCTTACGGCGGTCGCCTTGGCCGTACTGCCCCCGCGCTGCGCCCAAAGCTCGGTGTCCAGCCCGCCATCCGCGCGGCCTGTGACCCGCACCGTCACGGTGTAGACGGCGGTGTCGCAGGTCATATGCGGCCGGCCGCTGCCCGCCTGCGTGACGGTGTAGCGGTAGTCCCCCGGCGCATCAAAGGCAAAGCCGGTAAAATACGCCGTGCCGCTGCCCTGTATCGTCAGCGATGCCTGCGCCGGGGCGGGCGCAGCGTCCAGCGGCGTGATGCTCACCACGCAGGCGGCATCAGCGGCCGTGCCCTCGGTGTACACTGTCACGGGCAGCACCGCCCCCGCGCGCGCCGCAAAAACCGGCAGCGGGCAGCACAGCGCCAGCAGCAGGGCCGCTGCCGTCAGCCAGCACCGCAGGGCCGTTATGGCATACCTCATTGCATTTCATCTCCTTTTTCAATAGGGTGCAGCCACCCGAACACCACCACCCGGCCGTTTGTCTCGGCCCCGGCGCAGGTGGACAGCGCAAGGATGCCCGCCCGCGCATCGGCGCTGCAGGGCCGCTGCTGCACGGCGTTGGCCGCCAGATAGTCCAGCAGCGGCTGCACGCCGGTCTGGTACCGCGCGGGGTCATAGACGGCGCTGTCGTAGGCATCGGTACACAGGCAGGCGAACAGCTCCACGGTGTAGGCCGCATCAGGCAGGCTTACGCTGCCGGTCTTGTGGGCGGCAAAGAAATCCGCCTGCGCAAAGGCGGCCACATCGCCGAACATTGCGCCGTTCTCCATATGGTGGCCGTACATAAGCGTGTAGGGGTCGGTCAGCCCGGCGGCGCAGCGGCTGTCGAGAAAGACCGAGCCGGACAGCGAAAACGCCCCCGTGACATCGCGGTTGATGTAATCCATATTCGTGGCCCCCTGCACAAAGGGGTAGTCGATATTCGTGCCGTCAATGGTCAGCCAGCCGCAGACATCGGGGTTGCGGGCCTGCAGCTCGGCCAGGGTGGGGTTGTCCGCCGCCAGCACGGCGGGCTTGTAGTGCAGCAGCTCCGCCCCCGCAAAGGCCCCGCGGCTGACGGCAGCGTCCTGCCAGAGGGCAAACCCGCCGAAGGCGAGCAGCACCAGCATAAGCAGCCCCGCCGCCGCGCTGACGGCCGCGCTGCCCGCACGGGCCAGCCGGGCCGCCGCCCGCAGCATCAGCGGCCGCGGCGGCGCTTGCGGAAGAACACCGCGCCGCTGCCGGCGGCCAGCGCCAGCATGGCACCGTAGGGCGCAGCATCCAGCAGCAGGCCGGTGGGGGCCGCTGCCTCGCGGGTGTTCGTCACGGTGATGTCGGCATCCGCAGCCGTCATGGCGCGCTGCGCCAGCGTGGGGGTATCCTCCACCGTGCCGGTGGGTGTGGCCCAGTCGGTCGTGTACTTGGCGGCATCATCGCCGCCCTCCGCGATCGTGTAGAGGGCGCCCTCCGGCAGGCCGGTGACCTCGATTTTCTGATTCGCGCGGATCGTCTCGGTGATGGTTGCCCTGCCGTTCGCGTCAAAGTTCAGCACCGTGCCTTCCCCAGTCAGCGCGCCCCCGGCCTCGCCGGTGCGGACCGTCACGGACGCCATGTGCTTTTCGGCATCGGGGTCCTCCAGCGTCAGGGTAAAGTCAAAGCTGTCGCCGTAGTCGGCAAAATCACCGGCCAGCCTTTTGGTCAACGAGAGCGCGTAGGTCGTGTAGCTGTTTGCGATAAAATCCACCTTGTCCCCGCCCGCCAGCGGTGCCAGCGCGGCATAGTCGATCTTAAAGCTCGTCCCGTTGGGGTCGGCGGCGTCCGCATTGACGACACGGGCCTTCAGCAGGTAGGCGGGGGCGGCGGTCAGCCCCGCAATACCGGGGTCGCGCTCGGTCAGGCGGTAGTAGTAGACGCCGGGCTCGGTAAACTTTGTCATATCGAACTGCACGGTGACATCGCTCTCGGCGGCAAGGCTGCCGTCAGCCCCCCGGGCAAAGACCGCTGTGACGGTGGGGCTGGCAAGCTGGTCGGTGCTGCCGAGCGCTGCGCCCTCCTCCGGCTGGTCGGGCAGGTCGCCTTCCTGCGCGCCGGTCACATCGAAGGTCATCGTGCCCAGCACGCCGCCCGCACCGGCGGCATCGGTCATATCAATAGCCTTTTTAAAGGTGACGCTGGCATCGCCGGTGGGCAGCCGGTCGGCGGCAAGCGCCGTGGTGGACAGTGCCCCCGCCAGCAGGGCCGCCGCAAGAACTGCAGAAAGCTTCTTTGCGTTCATAAGTAAGGTCTCCTCTCCAATATGTGTGGGGGTCGGGTCATATCCCGCTGCGGCGCAGCAGGGCGATGACGCGGCCGCGTATCTCGCCGGTGCGGACCGGGCCGAACCACCGGCTGTCGCGCGCACCCGCGCGGGCATCGCAAAGGATAAAATATTCGCCGTCCGCCAGCGTCAGGGGATATTGTACGCCGTTGTCATAGCGGGGCGTCTGCTCGTAGATGTCCGGCTCCGCCACCACGCTGCCGTTGATGAGCAGCAGCGCCGTGTCGGTGACTTCCACCGTATCGCCGCCGCGGGCGGCCACCCTGCCGGTATAGCGGGTGCCGTCCTTCTCAAAGACGACCGTCTCCCCCGCCGTATAGCGCTGCGGCAGGCGGTAGTACAAAAGCAGGTCGCCGGGCTTGATATGGGGGTGCATCGTGTCGTCCGGCTGGATAGCCAGCCCGAACACCACCCCGAACAGCACTGCCAGCAGCGCCGCCAGCGCCCCCGCCCGCACCAGAAACTCCCGTATCTCCGCCCATGCGGCGCGGCGGTCCTCCTGTGTTTCCAGCACTCACACCCCCCTTCGGCGGCGGAGCAGCGCACAGACCAGCGCCGCCGCCACTGCCGCCAGCGCGGGCGCAGCGTCCCGGCGCAGCCCGGTGGGCGGTACGCCGTCCTTGTTGTTGCGGCAGGTCAGCGCCGTGTCGCTCTGCCCCACCGTGCCGATCCATTGGCCGCCCTGCGTCACGGCGGTGCCATCGGCAAAGCTTGTCTCGTAATCCGCCAGCGCCTCCTCGCTGACGGTCAGGGTCTGCCCGGGCTTGAGATGCCCGATCGTCACGCTGCCCCGGTGGGGGATCGTGAAGCCCGCCGCCGTCAGCGCCGCACCGCCCGCAGCAGTCACGGCCGCGCGGTCGGCCGTCACCGGCACGCCGTCCACAGCCGCCGTAAAGGCAAAGGCGCGGCGGGTATCGCCGTAGCCGCCCGTCACCTGCTTGGTGATCGTCAGGCTGCGCCACGGCGCGTACCGGTTTGTGATGACGGCCTGTGCCGTGGCGCCGGTCGTCACCTCCACCTCCGTCTGCGCCTCGGCGGCCGTTGTCGTGCAGTAGGCGCTGTCCAGATCGGGGTGGTCGGTCTCGGTCACGGTATACCGGCCGGCGGGCAGGCTGCCGATCGTGACGCTCTGCAGCCCGCGCAGCCCGAAGCGCAGCGCGCCGGGCGCAGCAAGGGTGCGCGTCTCGGCCGTGCCGTCCGCATAGGTCAGCGTATAGCTGCCGGCGGGCAGCTCGATGGAAAAGGTGTTTGTAACGGCGGCGGCCTCGGTGCGGTAGGCGTCCTGCTCCACGGCCTTTGTCAGCTGCAGGCTGCTGCTGCCCATGACCGGTGGCTCCGGCTCGGTGCTGAACCAGACCTTGTCGAGCAGATTTCCCTCCCGCCGGTCCACGCTTGCGCAGGACAGTGCGAGAAAGAAGAACCGGCTCAGATACTGCCCCGCCGCCACCGTGTAGTCGCCCCGATGGGTCACCCAGGCGGTGTTACCGTCCGTCATCTCCCCGCCGACCATAAAGCTGCGGATCGTGACCGGCTGGCCGTTGTAGTCCACCGTCCGGTCCAGTGCGCTGCGCACGCTGCCGCCGGTCATATCGGCCGAGGCCTGCGTCAGGATCTCGGTGATCTGCTGCGCCACCGCGACCGGCGCAATCAGCAGCGCCATTGAGTCACTGCCCGCGCGGCCCCGGTGCGCCAGCGACCAGTGCAGCGTGGTGCCGGGCACGGTCAGCACATCCTGATACAGTGCGCCGTAGGCCTGGCAGTTCAGCTCGGCAAACTGGCTGCCGTCATAGGCACCGGGGGTGTGGTAGCAGACGGACGGGTCGTTGGGGTCGGTGCGCAGCTCCCCGTCGATCAGATCGGTGTAGCTGCGGCCTGTGCCGTCCACAAGCTCTATGTAATGGCCGTTGACAAGGCTGCTCCAGTGGGGGGCCGCGCCGGTCGTTCGCCATACAATGGCAGGGTTGGTGTCGGCGTCCGCCGTCTGGATAAAGTGCGACCGCTTGGCCGCAAAGGGGTAGTACAGCGCACTGCTGCCGGCCACGGCGGGGGCCTCAAAGCTGCCGTTCTGCAGCTGGATGTAGTAGGCCACCCGGGTCTGGGCGGCCGAGGCGGTGCCGTCTGCGCCGGTGACCTCCACCTTATAATAGAGCCTGTCCGCATCGCCGATGCCCGCCACGCAGGAATCGAGCGCCGCGTTGAGCCGCTGCTCGCTGCCCGCCTCGATGTTCTGGCCTGAGCCGGAGCAAACCTGCGGGGTCACGGTCTGCCAGTCAGCCCCATCCCTGCTGCGGTACCATGTGTAGACGGCCCCCGGCAGCTTTTCGTCACTGCCGTTGACCTGCGCGGTCAGGCAGCCGTCGGCGGCAATGCTGTCGATGAGCACCACCCCGGTCACGGCGGCCGACTGGGCGGTCATCTCCGGCAGGGCGCGCAGCACCGGGGCGCGGGCGGTCTCGGGTGTGGCCGTCCGCTGCGGTGCAGGGGCCGGGGTCGCGGTCGGTGCCGCCGTGGGCACCGGGGTCTCGGTCGGCGCGGGGGTCGGTGCCTCGCTTGGCGCGGGGGTCGGCTCCTGTGCCGGGGTCTCTGTCGGCGCGGGGGGTTCGGTCGGCTCTGGGGTCGGCTCCGGGGTCGGCTCCGGGGTTGGTTCCGGGGTTGGCTCCGGCGTTAGCTCCGGCGTTGGTTCCGGGGTTGGCTCCGGGGCTGGGGCCTCGGTCGGCGCCGGGTCAGGCGGGGCCTCGGCAGCCGCCGCTGCGGGCAGGGGCGGCTCCTCCTCCGCAAAGACTGCGCTGGCCATGCCCGCCGCCATACAGCAGGCCAAAAGCACAGCCAACAGACGCTTTTTCATAGGCATATTCCTCCTTTGCACAAATTCCTGCGCGGGCGGCTTGTCCATTGCAGGGATCGTCTTGGAGTATACAGGCCCGCCCGCGCAGAAGGCGTCGATAGCGGGAATCCGCTAAAACCTTACGCGCCGCGCCTTATTTCCACGCGGCGCGCAGGGCGGCGGCCTCGCTCTCGGCCAGTGCGGGGTAGTCGGGGTTGTCAAACAAGCTAGCGTAGCGGTACAGCCCCACGCCCGTGATGCCGCTGTGCGCCAGCAGTGCCAGCTGGTCGGCCAGCGCATGGCCGCTGACCCACTCGCTGCCGCTGTCGGAGCCGTCCCCCGCGCCGATGCGGTAGGCCCCCAGCCCCGCATACAGCTGCACCCCCGCCGCCCGGGGCAGCGCCGCCCATGCGGCCGCCAGCCGGGGCAGGCTGTGCGCGGTATCGCCGTCCTTCTCATATGCCTGCCCCCAATAGAGCTGGGGCATCAGGTAGTCCACTGTCCCCTGCCGCAGCCAGCGGGCGGCGTCACTGTACTGCAGGGTATAGTTCTGCTCGGGGTCGCCCGCCGGGGCCGCGCCGAACCGCACGCCGTACCGCTGCGCCGCCGCGTGGCACAGCTCCATCAGTGCGTTGACATTCTCCCGCCGCCAGTCGTCCAAACGCAGCGCCGTGCCGCTTGCCGCATAGTCGGCAGCGTCAAAATCAGGGTCCTGCACAGGGTAGAAATAATCGTCAAAATGGATGCCGTCCAGCGGGTAGCCGCGGCACAGCTCCTCCACCCCATCGGCAATATACTGCCGCACGGCCGCGCTGGACGGGTCAAGCACCGCGCCGCTGTCGGTATAGCGCACCCACTCGGGGTGACGGCGCGCAGGGCTTTCGGCACAGAGCGCCGGGACCTGCCCTGCCTGCAGGCGGTAGGGGTTGATCCACGCCTCAAGCTGCAGCCCCCGCGCATGGGCCGCCGCAATCATTACGGCAAGCGGGTCAAACCCGGGGTCCTGCCCCTGCGTGCCGGTACAGATATGGCTGAACGGAAAATACGCGCTGGGGTAGAGCGCATCCCCGAAGGGGCGCACCTGCGCAAGGACAACGGTCGCGCCCAGCCCGGCGATGTCGTCCAGCATCGCCTCCACATCCGCCGCAAAGGCTGCCTGTGTGGAGAAATCGACCTGCTGCCATTCCAGATAGCTGACCCAGACCGCGCGGTAGGGCGCGGCGGCCGCAGGCTGTGCCGTGGCCGCGGGCGTTGGGGCCGCAGGCTCGTCCGCCCCGGCCGCCCTGCGCGGCAGCACGGCAAGCGGTGCCAGAAAAAACACCGCCGCCAGCAGCAGGATATACCGGATATATCGCATCGTACCACCCCCTGTCCCACAAAGATATGCGCCCGCAGCCCCGATGATGCCGGTTTTTACCATTTTTTACCCGCACAAAATTTGACAGGAATTGGCAGGAAATGATATATTAGATATATATGCAACATTTTTTAGGACGCAAAGGCGGCGAGGCTATGACCAGACACGAGGTCGAAAAGGAAATGATGCAATACCGCACGATCTTTCCGATCGTGCGGCTGCTGGACGCGGGGCAGGTGTGCGGCAACGCCCCGGTGGGGGAGCATTGCCCCTGCCATGAATTCTGGCACAGGGACAACCCCTGCCAGAACTGCATCTCCCGCCAGGTGATGGAGGACCACACCCAGCGCACCAAGCTGGAATATATGGGCCGCGATCTGTATCAGGTCACAGCGGTCTACCGCGAGGTGGACGGCGCACCCTGCGTGCTGGAGCTGATCCAGCCGCTGGACTGCGACAATCTCATCGACCCCGAAAACAGCGACCGGCTGATGAGCAGCGTGTCCGGCTACCACATCAAGCTCTACCACGATGCCCTGACCAGCTGCTATAACCGCCGCTATTATGAGGATATCATCAAAAACCGGAGCGAGCCGGCCGGCGTGGCCGTGCTGGACCTTGACGATTTCAAGCTGTACAACGACACCTACGGCCATCAGGCCGGCGATGCAGCCCTGCGCACCGCCGTGGAGGTCGTGCGCGGCTGCATCCGCAAAAGCGACCACCTGATCCGCTACGGCGGCGATGAGTTTTTGCTCGTGCTGCCCGGCATTGCACAGGCGGCGTTTGTTGCCAAGCTGGAGCGCATCCGCCAGCAGCTGCACACCGCCGTTGTACCCGGCTACACCCGGCTGCAGATCTCGACCAGCATCGGCGGCGTGATGAGCCGCCCGGGCGAGAGCTGCGAGCAGGCGGTCTCCCGCGCGGACCGGCTGATGTATCAGGCCAAGAACCACAAAAACACCGTTGTGACCGAGGACACCGCGGGCATCGCCGCCCCCTCGGCCGCCGGGCGGGACCGACAGGCCCGCCAGAATATCCTGATCGTAGACGATTCCGAGATGAACCGCGCGATTCTGGCCGAGATCCTCGGCAGTGATTACAATATACTGGAGGCCTCCAACGGGCAGGAATGTCTGACGATGCTGGACCAGTACGACACCGCCATTGCGCTGATCCTGCTGGACATCGTCATGCCGGTGATGGACGGCTTTGAGGTCCTGAACACGATGAACCGCAACCACCGGATCGAGGACATCCCGGTCATCATGATCTCAAGCGAGGACGCCGACACCGTTGTGCGCCGCGCCTATGAGCTGGGCGTCTCCGACTATGTGAGCCGCCCCTTTGACGCGGGGGTCGTCTACCGGCGCGTCTTTAACACGATCAAGCTCTACGCCAAGCAGCGGCGGCTCATCTCGCTGGTGACGAGCCAGATCCGTGAAAAAGAGAAGAACACCCAGATGCTGATCTCGATCCTGAGCGAGGCGGTCGAGTTCCGCAACGGCGAGAGCGGCGCCCATGTGCTGCACATCGGCACGCTGACCCGGCACCTGCTGGAGCAGCTGACCCAAAAGACCGACCAGTACGCCCTGACGCCCGAACAGCAGGAGCTGATCGTCATGGCGTCGTCGCTGCACGACATCGGCAAAATCGCAATCGACGATGCGATCCTGAACAAGCCCGGGCGGCTGACCCGCGAGGAGTTCGACATCATGAAGCGGCACACCACGATCGGCGCGGCGATGCTGGACCAGCTGCACCGCTACCGCAACGAGCCGCTGGTGCGCACCGCCTATGAGATCTGCCGCTGGCACCATGAGCGGTGGGACGGCCGCGGCTACCCCGATGGGCTGAGCGGTGACCAGATTCCGATCTCGGCGCAGGTGGTGGCGATGGCCGATGTCTACGATGCCCTTGTGAGCAAGCGCGTCTACAAGGACGCCTACGCGCCCGATGTGGCGGTGCAGATGATCCTGCACGGCGACTGCGGGGCCTTCAATCCCCTGCTGCTGGACTGCCTGACCGACCTGCAGGACACCTTCAAAGCCGAGCTTGCCGCCCCCGAGGCGTGATACCGTCCGCTTGCGGGCGGTTTTCCTGTTACTTTGCAACCAGTTTCCAAAAATTCCGTTGTGAAGCTACCATTTTGCTGCCTGTGCGCGGGCTTGGATTGGGAATTTTGCCGAAAATCGCCGTTTTCTGCCGCAGGGTACCGCTTCCGGTTGAATAGCGGCGCTTGATGTGGTAAAATTGTACATGATTTATACGCAGGAACGGACAGCCGCAGACCGGCTGCCCTGCTTATATGATTTTGTACAGAAAGAATGAGAGGAATTTGGAGTTGCACGTCATTACAAAACGCGAAAAGATGCAGTACGCCTATGTGTTCCTGACGGATCTGCTGGCTCTGGCGGTCAGCATTCTGCTGTCGTGGCTGATCACTGACGGACTGTTCAATGTGCTGGTGCCGTACACCGCACGGGACTGGATGCAGACGCTCTGCGCGCTGGTACTGGCCTTTATTGCGACCTTTTTCTGCTTTGACCAGTCCGAGAACATCGTCACCCGCCGCCCCGGCGCCGAGATAAAGCTCTCGCTCAAATTCAACCTGATGCTCTGCGTCATCTACTCGGCCCTGATGCTGCTGACCAAGGCAACGATGCTCGACTCCCGCTATTTTGCGGTGACGGTGCCGCTCATCAACGCTTTGCTGCTGCCGCTCGCGCACGGTGCGCTCAAGCGGCTGCTGCTCCATTTCCAGCGCAGCTGGGGCATGGAGAGTCTGGTCGGCATCGTGACGACCACCGACCGCGCCGACCGCCTCATCAATGAGATCGGCAAGGACTGGTCCCGCCGCATTGTCGGCGTGGCGCTGCTGGAGGCCACGCACGAGATCGTCGGCACCGAGATCGATGGCATTGCGGTGAAGGCGAACTTTACCGATTTTATGGACTGGATCCGGCGCGAGGCGCTGGATGAGGTCTATGTCGATGTGCCGATGGACTGCGGCGAGAGCTTCATTCCCTATCTGGAGGAGATGGAGAGCATGGGCCTGACCGTGCATTTCCGTCTGCCGCTGCTTGACCGGATCGAGGAGGCCTGCTGCGATGAGACGAGCGCCGCGCGGCTGAGCCGCACGCTGGGCCGCTGCGCGGGGGGCAGCATCGTGACGATGGGCACCGTGGAGCTGAAGCTGCGCGACCAGATCGCCAAGCGGTGCATGGACATCGTGGGCGGTCTGGTGGGCTGCATCCTCAGCATTCCGATCATTGCGATCGTGGCGATCCCCCTCAAGATCGAAAGCCCCGGCCCGCTCTTCTTCAAGCAGAAGCGCGTGGGCCGCAACGGACGGTACTTTTACATCCACAAGCTGCGCAGCATGTACATGGACGCCGAGGAGCGCAAAAAGGAGCTGATGGCCCAAAACGAGATGAACGGCCTGATGTTCAAGATGGAGGACGACCCCCGCGTGACCAAGGTGGGCAAGTTCATCCGCAAGACGAGCATTGACGAGCTGCCGCAGTTTTTTGATGTACTGCGCGGCGATATGAGCCTTGTGGGCACCCGCCCGCCGACAGTGGACGAGTACAAGCAGTACGAGAGCCACCACAAGCGCCGCCTGTCGATGAAGCCGGGCATCACCGGCCTGTGGCAGGTCAGCGGCCGCAGCAACATCGAGGATTTTGAGGAGGTCGTCAAGCTGGATGTGACCTACATCGACAACTGGTCACTCTGGAATGACATCAAGATTTTGTTCAAGACCGTGTATGTAGTCTTCGCCGGACGCGGGGCGAAGTAAAAGCATCTTCCCGGGCGGCTCACACCGTGAGCTGCCCGGGATTTTTTTATGGGGAAGTCTTTGGCAGTCTGCGCCTTCCCCCTTTGGGGGAAGGTGTCTGCGGCCCCGACCGCAGACGGATGAGGGGGAAGTTCACGGCCGCAGTCCGTTTGCGCGCAGCCTCGGCAGGGCTTGCCCTCATCAGTCACCTTCGGTGACAGTTTCCCCCGTGGGGGAAGCCTTTTCCCTCCACGCCAAAACGGGGTCTGCTTTGCGGCAGGCCCCGTTTTGGTTGGTATAGGAAAATAGAGAATGGCTTTTGGCTGCCCGCGTCAGACGATCTTGCGGGCTTTGTGGACGCCGGTCTTTAAGAACTCGACCCACTCGGCAATGTTCACGGCGTGGTCGCCGAGGCGCTCCAGATACTTGTCGATCATAAACAGGTCGAGCGCCGTCTCGGCATCATCGGGGTGCGCCGCAATGTAGGCGGCAATCTCCTTGCTGATGCGGCCGAACATGGCATCGCACTCATCATCGCGGGCAATGACCTGCGCGGCGGTGGACAGATCGACCTGCACATAGGCCGCGATGGCGTCCTTGACCATATGCAGCGCAATATCGCCCATAGCGTAAAGGTCGTCCAGCACGCCGACGGTGCGCGCGCCCTCCGGGTGGAGGTGCAGCGTGATCTCGGCAATATCGCTGGCCTGATCGGCGATGCGCTCAATGTCGGTGACCATCTTGAGCGCCGTGGACACCTTGCGCAGATCGCCCGCGACCGGCTGCTGGCGCAGGAACAGCGTTAAGCAGCGGTGCTCGATCTCATGCTCGGCCGAGTCGATCTCGCTGTCCCGCGCAATGACGCTGCGCGCCAGCTCAACATCACCGGTGCGCAGGGCGGTCATGGCGCTCTCGATCGCACCGCCCGCCGCATGGCCCATCCGGGCCAGCATCGTGTCCAGCTGCAGCAGCTCGGCATCGTACATCTTCCGTACACTTGTACCCATGTTGCAATCCTCCTTAACCGAAGCGGCCCGAGATATAATCCTCGGTGCGCTTATCCACAGGCGTAGCAAAGACGCGCTCGGTGGGGCCCATCTCGACCAGTTCGCCCAGCAGGAAGAACGCCGTCTTATCGCTGATACGCGCGGCCTGCTGCATGTTGTGGGTGACCATGACGATCGTGTAGTTTTCCTTCAGCTCGGTGGCCAGCTCCTCGACCTTGGAGGTCGAGATGGGGTCCAGCGCGCTGGTCGGCTCGTCCATGAGCAGGACCTCCGGTTCGACAGCCAGCGCGCGCGCAATGCAAAGGCGCTGCTGCTGGCCGCCCGACATGCCGAGAGCGCTCTTGTTCAGGCGGTCCTTGACCTCGTCCCAGATGGCCGCGCCGCGCAGGGATTTTTCAACGATCTCGTCCAGCTGGGCCTTATTATGGATGCCGTGGGTGCGCGGGCCGTAGGCAATGTTGTCGTAAATCGACATCGGGAAGGGGTTCGGCTTCTGGAACACCATGCCGACCCGCTTGCGCAGTACATTGACATCCATCTTGTCCTTGTAGATGTCCACGCCGTCCAGTTTGATGTCCCCGGAAATGCGGCAGCCCTCGACAAGGTCGTTCATCCGGTTCAGGCTCTTCAAAAAGGTCGATTTGCCGCAGCCGGACGGGCCGATAAAGGCAGTGATCTCCTTTTCCGGGATGTCGATGTTGATATTCTTCAGTGCATGGAAACTGCCATAGTACAGGTCCATGCCGCGGACTTCAAATTTGTTCATTAAATGACCTCTTTGCTATATCTTCGTTTTGCGCGGGTTTTAGCGGCATGGTTCAGCGGAGGGGTCAAGCCCCCTCCCTACAATTTGCCGGTCATGGGTGCCCTGTAGGGAGCGGTCTTGACCGCTCCGGGCAGTGTTCCCATCAACACCCGCTCCGTTCTCTCTGCAGCGTAGGGACCGCAACTTTACTTCTTCGCCAGCCTGCCGGCCACAAAGCCGGACAGGCAGTTGATGACCAGCACCAGCACCAGCAGCACCACGGCGGTGCCGTAGGTCTGGCCGATGTAGAGCCCCTCGTTGGAGAGCAGGTACATGTGTACGGCCAGCGTGCGTGTCGAGCTGAATACGCTCGCGGGGATCTTTGCGACCGAGCTGGCCGTGTAGATCAGCGCGGCAGTCTCGCCCACGATGCGGCCCGTGGCCAGAATAACGCCGGACAAAATACCGGGCATGGCGCTGGGCAGCACGATGGTGAACACCGTGCGCAGCTTGCCCGCGCCGAGGCCGAAGCTGCCCTCGCGGTAGGAATCGGGCACGGCGATGAGCGCCTCCTCTGTCGTGCGCATGATGACCGGCAGCACCATGATCGCCAGCGTGAACGCACCCGCGATCATGCTATAACCCCAGTGCAGCTGGGTGACGAAGAACAGCATACCGAACAGGCCGTAGACGATGGACGGGATGCCCTGCAGCGTCTCGGTCGTGACACGCACGACCTTAACGAGCTTGCTGCCGCGGCGGGCGTACTCAACCAGCCAGATGGCGGCAAAGATGCCGAGCGGCGTGGCGATGAGCAGCGCAAAGGCGGTCATCAGCACGGTATTGATGAGGGCGGGCGTCAGCGAGACATTCTCGGAGTTATACTCCCATGCGAAAAGCTCGGGCTTGAGGTTGGGGATGCCCATGACGAGGATGTAGCCGATCAGGAACACCAGCACGGCGGCCGTCAGGAAGGCGGCGATCCGCACCAGCCACCGCAGCGCGGCAGCCTGCGCGCGGGCGGCGCGGCGGTTCTGCCCGCCGCCGGGCATAAGCGTATGCGGTCTTGCGCAGGTCATATCGGCCGCAGTCTTTGTTGCGGTGATCTCAGGCATGGTCGCTGCCCCCTTTCACAAGGCTGAAGCAGAGGTTGATGAGCAGGATAAAGACGAACAGCACAACGCCGGTGGCGATCAGCGCCTCGCGGTGGAGGTCGGCGGCGTAGCCCATCTCGATGACGATGTTGGAGGTCATCGTGCGCAGGCCCTGGAACAGGCCCTTGGGCATCCATGTCTGGTTGCCCGCGACCATGACGACCGCCATCGTCTCACCGATGGCGCGGCCGATGCCGAGGATGACCGCCGACAGCACGCCGGACTTGGCGGCGGGCAGCACCGCGCAGAAAACGCTGCGCTCATGGGTGGCGCCCAGTGCCAGACTGCCCTCATAGTAGCTGTTGGGAACGGCGTCAAGGCTCGTCTTGCTGACCGTGATGATGGTGGGCAGGATCATGATACCCAGCAGCACGGCGGCGGTGAAAAGGCTCATGCCCTTGCCGGATTTGATATGCAGCACCGTCTTGAAGAAGGGCGTCTTGACCATAGCCTGTACAGCCGGCACCAGCACGATCATGCCGAAGAAGCCGTAGACGACCGATGGGATACCCGCCAGCAGCTGCACTGCCGGCAGCATGACCCGGTTGATGGCCGGGCTGGCAAAGCGGGACATATAAATGGCGGTCAGCAGGCCGATGGGCACGCCGACGAGGATAGCCCCCGCCGTGACATAGATGCTGCCCAGAATCATCGGCAGGATGCCGAAGATGTCGTTGCCAGGCTTCCATGTCGTGCCGAGCAGGAACTGCATCGGCCCGATCTTGAACAGGGTAGGCACACCGTTTGCAAACAGGAAGATGCAGATCAGCGCGACCGCCAGAATGGATACACAGGCGCAGAGGGTAAACACCACCTGCATGACGCCTTCTTTTAGCTTGGAGGTCATTTCCTATACTCCTTTGGTTATATGCCATGTAGGGGCCGGACATGTCCGGCCCGCGGCCTTCCCATAACCGCGCGGTCACGGGTACGCTGCGGGCGGGGCATGCCCCGCCCCTACGGTGCTGCTATACTTTACTGCACATCGGCCCAGGTGGTCAGCTCGCCGGTGTAGATGCCCTTGATCTGGTCAACGGTCAGATCCTCGGTGGTGTTGGCGGGGTTGACGACGACTGCGATGCCGTCCAGTGCCAGAACGGTAGCCTTGGCACCGCCCTCGACCTCGGAGTCCTTCAGCTCACGGCTGGCCATGCCGATGGTGTAGGTGCCGTCCAGCGCGCCGGAAACACCGGTGGTGGAGTCGGTGGTGAGCAGCTCAAGCTCGGCGTTGGGGTTGACGGTCTTGTAGGCCTCGATCAGCTTTTCCATCAGCGGAGAGACGGAGGAGGAGCCGCCGACGGTGATCTTGCCGGCAGGCTGGGCGGAGGTGAAGTCCACGCCGTCCTCGCCGATGTAGCCCTTATCGGTGGCGAGTGCCTGACCGTCCTTGCTCAGGCAGTAGGCGATGAAGTCCACGGCCACAGGGTCGGTGGCATCGCCGTTGGTGACGATGTTGAACGGACGGGCCAGCACATAGCTGCCGTCCTTGACGGTCTCGGCGGAGGCGGCCACACCGCCGACCGTGACGGCCTTGACGGTGTCGTTCAGAGAGCCGAGGCTGATGTAGCCGATGGCGGTCTCATCGTTGGCAACAGCGGTCATGACGCCGTTGGTGCTGGACTGGATGGCGGCGGCCTCGGTGGTGTTGTCAACCTTCTTGCCGTCAGCGTTCTTCTCCTCAACGCCGGTCAGCTCAATGAACGCGCCGCGGGTGCCGGAGCCGTCCTCACGGGAGATGACCGTGATGTCCTGATCGGTGTCAAAGTCACCGGCGGGGGCAGCCTCTGCCGGGGCGGCCTCGCTGGAGGCGGTGCTCTCAATAGGGGCAGCCGAGGAAGCGGCGGCGGAATCAGAGGAACCGCAGGCGGCAAGGCTCAGGGCCAAGGCAGCGGCGGTAACGGCAGCAATAGCAGATTTGCGTTTCATGTGTGTGTACTCTCCCTTTTCACCAAATTTATGTGGTATAGTTTGTGTATTTCGCAGTGCTTCACCGGAAGCAAGGCCATTGTACCGCATTTCCGTGCGGGTATCGACCATGGTGCGGTACAATCGCGGTAAAGCTTTTGCAAAGATGTCCCCGGTTTTGTGTGGGAACGGTAAAGTTTGTAAAGAATATGCAAAAACAGCGGGGGTGCGGGCCCCCCGCCCTACGCACGGATTTTTAAGTGGGGTTGTAGGGCGGCCAGCCCTCTGGCCGCCGTGGTCGTTTACGGCGGCGGGAAGGTGCCCGGGAGGGATGAATCCCTCCCCTACGGATGAACCGTTGACGGCAGTTTAACGGAAGGTAGCGGAGGGGTCAAGACCCCTCCCTACGATGTAACATACAAGGGAGCACAAAGCGAAACCGGGAGCTGACGCAAGGCTGCAGGCCGGGCATGCCCGGCCCCTACAACTGCGGCGAACAAAAAAATCCCGGTGCACACTTGCCTCCCCCCTATGGCTTTACACAAATTTTACATAACATTTACTTTGCCGTGGTGGTGTGCTTTGTGCGCATACATTATAATAGAAAGCGGTATAGTGAAAACAAAACAGAGAATGGATGTGTAACACCGGATGACCATTTTTAATGTGTTCACCCTGATGGGCGGCATTGCCATGTTCCTGTATGGCATGGACCTGATGGGGAAAGCGCTGGAGCAGACAGCCGGCAGTAAGCTGCAGGGCATTCTGTCCACCATGACCAGCAGCCCCATCCGCGGCCTGCTGCTCGGCATGGCCGTCACCGCCGTCATTCAGTCCAGCGGTGCCACCACCGTTATGGCGGTCGGCTTCGTCAACTCGGGTCTGATGGAGCTGCATCAGGCCATCAGCGTGATCATGGGCGCGAATGTCGGCACCACCGTCACCGGCTGGCTGCTGTCACTGTCCGGCCTCGAGGGTGACAGCTTCATCACCCAGATGATGAACCCCAATGCCTGGAGCCCGATCCTCGGCTTTATCGGCATCTGGATGTATATGATCGGCAAGGACCGCAAGCGCGGCGTTGGTAAAATTATGCTGGGCTTCGCCATTTTGATGGCCGGCATGAACACGATGTCCCATGCCATGTCCCCGCTGGCCGATGAGCCGTGGTTCATGGATCTGTTCCTCAGCTTCAAAAACCCGATTCTCGGTGTCATTGCGGGCGCGGTGCTGACGGCTGTTTTGCAGTCCTCGTCCGCATCGGTCGGTATCCTGCAGGCCCTGACCAGCACCGGCGCAGTCACCTACTCCGCTGCCGTGCCCATCATCATGGGCCAGAACATCGGCACCACCGTCACGGCGCTGATCTCCTCCGCCGGTGCCAACAAGAACGCAAAGCGCACCGCTTTTGTCCATCTGTATTTCAACCTGATCGGCACCATCATCTTCCTGTGCGGGTTCTACGGCCTGAACGCGCTGATCGGGTTCAGTTTCTTTGCCGACACGGCCAACACCTTCGGCATTGCCATCGTCCACACGGTCTTTAATGTCGTGACGACCGCGATCCTGCTGCCGTTCAACCGTGTGCTGGAGAAGCTTGCCATCCTGACCGTGCCCGATTCCCCCGCCGACAAAAAGCAGGAGAACACTCTGCTGGACGACCGTCTGCTCACCACCCCGTCCGTGGCCGTGGGCCGCGCCATGCTGACCGGCAGCGATATGGCGGAAATCTGCCGCACCGCGCTTTTGCAGGCCATGTCCACCACCCGCGTCTGGAACGATGCCATTGCGGATGAAGTCCTGCGCAAAGAGGACGCCGTTGACCATTATGAGGACGTGTTGGGCACCTACCTTGTCAAGCTGAGCGCCAAGCATCTCTCGGTGGACGACAACCGCACCGTCAACACGCTGCTGCACACGATCGGCGACTTTGAGCGCGTCTCCGACCATGCCGTCAACCTGATCAAGACGGCCGAGGAGATCCGCGACAAGTCGATCAAATTCAGTGACGAGGCCCTCGGCGACCTGAGCGTGCTTGAGGCCGCCGTGCAGGACATCGTGAACCGCACGGTCGATGCCTTCCAGAAAGGCGACACCTACGCCGCCAAAAAGATCGAGCCGCTGGAGCAGGTCGTGGACGGCCTTGTGCGCGAGGTCAAGAGCCGCCATATCGCCCGCCTGCAGGCCGGTGCCTGCACGATCGAGTACGGCTTTGTGCTGGACGATCTGCTGACCAACTATGAACGCATCGCCGACCACTGCTCGAACATTGCCGTTGCGATGATCGAGGTCGCCGCCGATAAGTTTGACACCCACGAATACCTCAACACCGTCAAGCACGGTGATGATGTTAAATTTGAGCGCCGGTACGAGAAATACCGCGGCCGCTACACCTTCCCGCCGGAGGCGTACAGTGAATCGAGCGCCGAAGCGCCCGATTCAAAATGAAAGATAATAGATAAAAGATAAAAAATATGGATGCGCGTCAAACGCGCAAATTTAGAAATACAAAGGCAACCCCTTTTTCGGTTGTTGATAAGCGGGGGGTCGTCCCCCGCTCTTTTTGTTTTTGCCGTCAGGCAAAAATTTCACATTTTTTATTATCTATTATCTAAAAAGAGGTTTATTTTATGATTTACATTGTCGAAGACGATTCCAGCATCCGTGAGCTGGAGCAATACGCGCTGCAGTCTAACGGCTATGACGCCCGCGGCTGCGAGGACGCCGCCAGCTTCTGGGCTGCCGTGCGCGAGACCCGGCCCGAGCTGGTCATTCTGGATGTGATGCTGCCCGATGAGGACGGCTACCAGATCCTGAACAAGCTGCGCGCCGACCCCGCCTGCGCACACCTGCCGGTCATTATGGTCACGGCCAAGACCAGCGAAATTGATGTCGTCAAGGGGCTGGACCACGGCGCGGATGACTACCTCTGCAAGCCGTTCGGCATCATGGAGTTCATCTCCCGCGTGCGGGCCGTGCTGCGCCGCGCTGCGGCAGCCGCCCCTGCGCCGGCTGCGTCCACCCTGCATTTCGGTGAGATCGTGCTGGACGATGTGGCCCGCACGGTCCGTGTGGGCGGCACACCCGTTGAGCTGACCTACAAGGAATACTCGCTGCTGCATCTGTTTTTGGAGCACCCGGAGGAAGTCCTCGCCCGCGAGCGCATCATGAAGGACGTCTGGGACACCGATGATCTGCTCGAATCCCGCACCATCGACATGCACGTCCGCACCCTGCGCCAGAAGCTCGGCGCGGCGGGCGAGGCCATCCGCACCGTGCGCAAGGTGGGCTACAAGCTCAGCACGGAGGGCAGCGATGACTGACGAAAACACCCAAAAGCAGCCGCTGAGCATGACCCGCCGCTACCGCCGCGGCCTGATCCTGACCGGCGTGCTCTGCGTGCTGGCGATGCTGACCGCCGCCACGCTGCTGTTCCAGCGCAGCTATGTGGAGCGGGTGGACAGCTACATTGCCCAGATCTGCGACGGATACGCCGCCGCCTACAAGGTGCAGGACACCCACGATGCCATGTCCTTTGCAGCCATGCTGCCGGAGGAGAGCGCCCGCACCCTGCGCTTTACGCTGATCGATGCGGACGGCACCGTGCTTTTTGACAGCAAGACTTCGGCGCTTGTCTACGATAGTACCCATACGCTCTATGCCGTCATGGACTCCAACCTGCCCAACCACGCCGCCCGGCCGGAGTTCCGCCGGGCGATGGAGAAGGGCAGCGCCAGCGTGACCCGCGAGAGCGAGACGATGCAGACCGAGACCCACTACTACGCGCTGCGCATCGACACACCGGACGGGACGCAGGTGCTGCGCGTGGGCGAGGACATTGCGAACATCTGGGGCCTGAGCGCCGACACGCTGCCGCTGCTCTGCGCGGCGGTCGTGCTGATCCTGCTGGCGGCCACGCTGTTCAGCTGGTGGCTGACCCGCCGCATGGTGCAGCCCATCAACCATCTGGCCGAGCATCTCGACACGATCGAGGCCGATGTTCCCTATGAGGAGCTGATCCCGCTGGCGCGGACGATCCAGACCGACCGCAAGCTGCGCGAGGACAACGAAACGATGCGCCGCGAGTTCACCGCCAATGTCAGCCACGAGCTAAAGACCCCGCTGACGAGCATCTCCGGCTATGCGGAGCTGATCGAGACCGGCATGGCCAAAGCCGAGGACATCCCGACCTTTGCCGCCCGCATCCACAAGGAGGCGCAGCGGATGATCGCGCTTGTCAGCGACATTTTGCAGCTGAGCGAGCTGGACAGCAATCAGGCCAGCCGCACCCGCGAGGCAGCGGCCGAGGCTGTGCCGGTGGATCTGGCCGCCCTTGTCAAGGAGACCGCCCAGAACATGACAGTCAACGCCCGCCGCGCCTATGTGACGCTGCAGTACGACGCCCGGCCCGCCACGGTGCAGGGCAGCCGCGACCAGCTGAGCGAGCTGACCCAGAACCTGTGCGACAACGCCATACGCTACAACCGCCCGGGCGGCCATGTAGAGCTGCGCTGCGGCGTGGGCAGCGACGGCTGCCCCTACTTTGAGGTCGAGGACAACGGCATCGGCATCCCGCAGGACAGCCAGACCCGCGTGTTTGAGCGGTTCTACCGCGTGGACAAGAGCCGCTCCAAGGCGACCGGCGGCACCGGACTGGGCCTTGCGATCGTCAAGCACATTGCCCTTTTGCACGATGCGCGCATCGACCTGCAGAGTCAGGTCGGCACCGGGACGACCATACGGGTGACCTTCCCGAAAAATTCGTAACCTCGTAACGCGGTAGGGGCCGGGCATGCCCGGCCCGCAACAGAAAGGCAAAATCGCGTCTGCGGAAAGGCCGCGGGCCGGACATGTCCGGCCCCTACCGCGCAACCGCCACAAAAAATCCGCTGCTCCCCCGGCATGGGGAAGCAGCGGATTTTCTATTGTGTATTTTACGCCAGCACAAAGCTCTGCAGCGCCCAGATGCCCAGCACAAGGATGCCGAGCGCGATGCGGTACCAGCCGAACACTGTGAAGGTGTGCTTTTTGACATAATCCATCAGGAAGCGGATCGCAAGGATCGAGACGACAAACGCCACAATGCAGCCCACCAGCAGCGTGCCGACCTCACCGAGCGTAAAGACGCCGCCCTTGGCAAGGAACTTGACCAGCTTGAGGCCGGAGGCACCCGCCATGACCGGGATGGCCAAAAAGAAGGTGAACTGGGACGCACAGGCGCGGCTCATGCCGCAGAGCAGGCCGCCGATGATGGTCGCGCCGCTGCGGGAGGTGCCGGGAATCAGCGCCAGCACCTGCCATGCGCCCACAATGATTGCCTGCTTGTAGGTAATGCGGCTCAGCTTGGTGGTGGTGGGCACGCGGGGGCGGCGCTCGATCAGGATGAACGCAATGCCGTAGACGATCAGCATGATCGCAACGACCACGCTGTTGTAGAGGTGTGCGTCCATCCAGTCATCCAGCAGCAGGCCCAGCACGGCGGCGGGCAGGCAGGCCACAATGATCTTGCCCCACAGCCGCATGACCGGCCAGCGGATGTGCTTGGCCAGACCGGAGTCGCGGCCGTTATCGCCGCAGAAGGGCCACAGCTTTTTGAAGTAAAGCACCACGACCGCGAGGATCGCACCCAGCTGGATGACAACGCGGAACATCTCCATAAACTCGGCGCTCAGGCTGAATTTCAGCACCTGCTCGGCCAGGATCATGTGGCCGGTGCTGGAGATGGGCAGCCATTCGGTAATGCCCTCGATCACGCCGTAGACGATCGAGCGCAGCATATCAAAAAACAATTCCATTCAACAAACCCTCCTTGCAATGCTACCTTATATCATACCATATTTCGGCAAAATAGGAACAGTTTTTTAAGAATTTACATTTTTTTCACGGTAAACAGCGCGGGCGTCTTGCCGTTTTCGTCAAATGCCACTATAATAAGAGTGATTTCTTGTGCAAAGAGGTTTTGAGGAATGTATAAAACCGTATTGTTTGACCTTGACGGAACCCTGCTGAACACGATCGATGATCTGGCGGACTCTGCCAACCGCGTCTGCGCCGCCCACGGCTGGCCCCAGCATGATACCGCGCAGTACCGCTATTTTGTGGGCAACGGCATTCCCAAGCTGGTGGAGCGCTTCAGCCCTGCGGACCGCCGCAGCCCCGCACAGCTGGCCGCCACACTGGCCGAGTTTGACCAAGTATACGGCGCGCACATGCACGACAAGACAGCCCCCTACCCCGGCATACCGGAACTGCTGGCGCGCCTGAAGGCCGCCGGGGTGAAGATGGCGGTATTTTCCAACAAGGCGGACGAATTTGCCCGCGCCGTGGTGGCCCGCTACTTTGACACCGACCTGTTTGAGATCGTGCGCGGCGCATTGCCCGATGTACCGACCAAGCCCGCACCCGAGGGCACCCGCGCGCTGATGGCAAGCCTTGGCGTAACGCCGGACGGCAGCGTGCTGTATGTCGGCGACAGCAATGTCGATGCCGACACCGCGCACAACGCCGGCCTGCCCTGCTGCGGCGTGCTGTGGGGCTTCCGCACCCGGGAGGAGCTGACCGCCGCCGGGGCCGAATACCTTGCCGAGGACGCCGCCGCACTGGAAAAGGTAATTTTGGGGTGAGGGTGCCCGGGAGGGATGAATCCCTCCCCTACGGATTGACCGTGAGAGGGATATACCGTCATGTCGCGGGCCGGGCATGCCCGGCCCCTACAGGGCGGCCGGAAGGTTTACGGCAAGGATTGTAGGGGGCGGCATCCCCGACGCCCCGCAGGGGAGCAGCCTTTCCCGTGTCACATGTAGGGCGGCCAGCCCTCTGGCCGCCGTGGCCGTTTGCGGCGGCGGGAAAGTCTCCAGAAGTGACTGCCGTTCCCCCCTCCCGCATCTCGACAAACATTTTGCAAAGGAGCTGTTATTATGATTGCACAGCACTATAAAGATATGCTGGGTGCCAAGTCTGTCATTCGGCAGATTTCTGAGTGGAGCACCGCGCGCGGCGCACAGATCGGCTACGAAAATGTATTTGACTACTCGCTGGGCAATCCCTCGGTGCCCTGCCCGCCGCAGTTCACCGCCGCGTGCGAGAATTTGCTGCAAAGCACCGACCCCGTCACGCTGCACGGCTACACACCGACCCTGACGCTGCCCTCCGCCCGCAAGGCCGTGGCCGAGAGCCTGAACCAACGCTTCGGCATGGACTACACCGCCGACCACATCTTTATGACGAGCGGTGCGGCCGGCGCGCTGGCCCATGCCCTGCGCTGCGTGGCCGTGCCCGGGCAGAACATCGTGACCTTTGCGCCGTTCTTCCCCGAATATAAGCCCTATGTTGAGGGCGCGGGCCTGACGCTGCGCGTCACACCGCCCCGCTGCGCGGATTTCCAGATCGACTTTGCCGCCTTTGCGCCGCTGGTGGACGAGAACACCGCCGCCGTCCTCATCAACAGCCCCAACAACCCCAGCGGCACCGCCTACAGCGCCGAAACATTGCAGCAGCTTGCGGATTTCCTTGTTGAGGCGTCCGCCCGATTCGGCCACCACATCTTCCTGATCTCCGATGAGCCGTACCGCGAGATCGCGTTCGGCGGCACCGCGATCCCTTACCCTGCCAAATTCTACGATGACACGCTCACCTGCTATTCCTTCTCCAAGAGCCTGAGCGTCCCGGGTGAGCGCATCGGCTATCTAGCCGCCAACCCCCGGTGCGAGGACGCCGCCTCTATCGTGCCGATGTGCGGGCAGATCTCCCGCGGGACCGGCCACAACTGCCCGTCCTCCCTGATCCAGATGGCGGTGGAGCGCTGCCTTGCGGTGACAAGCGACCTGTCTGTCTATGAGACGAACATGAACCTGCTCTATGACGAGCTGTGCGCGCTCGGCTTTACCGTTGTCAAGCCGGACGGCACCTTCTACATCTTCCCCAAAGCGCTTGAGGAGGACGCCAAGGCGTTCTGCCGCAAGGCGCAGAAATACGATCTGGCGCTTGTCCCCGGCGACAGCTTCGGCTGCCCGGGCTACTTCCGCATGGCCTACTGCATCGAAACCGAAAAGGTCCGCCGCAGCTTTGCTGCGCTGGAGCGGTTTGTGGCAGCGGAGTACGGCGTCACCAAGCAATAAGGAGCCTTTATGTCGAACCTACGCCGTATCCTGCCGCTGCTGCTCTGCCTGAGCCTGCTGTGTGCCTGTGTGCAGATGCCCAACGCCCCCAAGGACGAGACCCCGCTGCAAAGCCCCCTGCCCACCGCCACGGCGGAGAGCAGCGCCGCCCCCGCCCCGACCGCCACGCCGGAGCCGACCATGGTGCCCGCCATGGCAACTGCCCATGACAACGCGACCCGCACCGCACCGGTGATCGAGGACCCCTCCGTCTGGGACGAAAACGCCGAGCAGGTGCTGTCTGCGCTGGAAAAGCAGTTTGCCTCCTACGGCATGACCCTGACCGCCAAGGAGGGCTACCCCTACCTGCTGGCCGTCAACAACGCGGGCGGGACCGTCACCGTCTACACCGTGGACGCCGCCACCGGCCGCTACGCCGTACCCTTTATGGCCATGGTCTGCAGCGGCGGCGCGGACACCCCGACCGGCTATTTTTCCACCCCCGTGGACTACAGTTGGCGGCTGCTGATGGGCCCGAGCTACGGCCAGTATGCGACCCGCATCTACAGCAGCTACCTGTTCCACAGCGTACCCTACTACAGCCAGCACAAGGACGATGTGGAGTATGACGAGTTCAACAAGCTGGGCACGATCGCCAGCCTTGGCTGCATCCGACTGGCGGTCGTGGATGTAAAGTGGATCTACGACAACTGCCCGCTGGGCACACCGGTCGTGATCTACAACGACAAGGAGAACCCCGGCCCGATGGGCAAGCCCGGCACGATCTACACCGACCCCGCCGACACCGAAAAGCGCGGCTGGGACCCCACCGACCCGGACCCCGCTAACCCGTGGGACGATGCCTTCGAGAGCGGCACGGCCATCCGCAGTCAGGCCGCGTGGGATCAGTGGGAGGACGAGCGCGAAGGCTGGATGAAGAGCCTGACCCCGACCGATCTGCAGGGGTGGAGCACGGATTCCAAGGTGGAAGGGACCAGAGGATGACCGTAGGGGCGGGGCTCTGCTCCGCCCGTGGCCGCCGCGGCTGCGGTAACTTCCCGGGCGGAGCAGAGCCCCGCCCCTACAACTCTACCAATAAAAAATCGGCTGTCGCATTTTGCGGCAGCCGACTTTTTTATTTTAGCTGAACATCACGACATCCTGTGCGGGCTTCTCGCCGGGTTCCACAGAAATCGCGGTCAGGACCGGGCCGGTGGAGTCCGGAGTCTGGCCCTTGTAGATGGGGTGGTATTTTACATTGACCTTGGCGGTAATGTTGATCCAGCTGCGCTGCTCCAGACTCTTGTAATCGTCATAGCGGCAGGGCATGCCGACAAACTGGATATCCTGCACGCAGCAGGTCATGGCAAAGCGGCCGGGCACGAACGAGCCTTTTCCGGCCTGCTGGGTCTGGCAGACCTGCGCCAGATATTTCACCGTTTTGCCGTCATATTTCTTCGGGTCGTCCATGCAGTCCATGTACCAGACGCCGAAGAACTCCTCCGGGATCTCAATGACGGGGGCGTCCACATCAAAGGGCAGCGGGTCGGGAATGTCATCGTAGGCAACGCTGCCGTCGGCGAACTCATAGGCAATGTCGCAGCGGCGGCTGGCCTGACGAACCAGCTTGTGGATCAGCTGGCGGCTCTCATCATCGTTGACGGCCTCGGCACGGTTGACGACCAGCAGCTCGCTGCCGCGAATCTTATCCAACAGCAGGCTGCGCATGGCGCTGTCACCCGCGTAGGTCTTGATGGTCGTGCCGTCTGCCGTGGCCAGACACTGGTAGACGAGCCAGTTGTCCGGCATGGCGTCGTACAGCTCCTGCACAAGCCACATGCCGTTGTACTCGATGATAACGCGGCCGCAGCCGGACTTTTTCTCCAGCGCGGTCAGGTTCTCCTGCGTCAGCTCGCTCTTGTCCTCGATCTGGGCAACATGCACGCCGCCGAAGGCAAACTTTTTGGGATCATACTCGATCTCGCCCTCCTCGCAGACCAGCAGCAGCGTCTTGTCGCCGGAGTCGAAGTTGGGGTCCTCCATCGTTTCCTGAATGAATTTCGTCTTGCCGCTCTCCAGCTGGCCGACAAAAAGGTATACGGGGATTTGTTTAGGCATAGGGGTGTCCTTTCGGTTAGTAGCAGTCAAAGGCTTCTCCCCTGGGGGAGAAGCTGTCCGCGAAGCGGACTGATGAGGGGAGAGCTAATCGCGGCCTGTCATTCGTGGGCCGTTGCGGCAGGCTCGCCCCTCATCCGCCTTCGGGCGGAGCCTCAGGCACCTTCCCCCAAGGGGGAAGGCGTTGCAAAATCAAACATGGAACAGCTCGGCGATCTCATGCTCCTTGAGCTCGGAGCCGATCACACAGAGCTTGCCGGTGACATCGGGGCCGCAGGTGCGGATCTCATGCTCGCCGGGGACCATATCGAACTCATACCATGTGTCGCCGCCGTCCACGATGCCCTTGGCGCGCAGGATCATGCCGTAAGCGCCCTCGTCCAGCGCGTGCAGCGCCTTGTCGAGATCCTCGCGGCTGTACTTGTGGGCCGTCTCCTTGCCCCAGCTGGTGAACACCTCATCGGCATCGTGGTGGTGGCCGCAACTGCAGACGCCATGCTCATCGTAGTGATGCTCATGATGGTGGTCATGCTCATCATGGTCATGATGGCAGCAATGCTCGTGGTCGTGGTCATCCTCGTCATGGTCGTGATGGCAGCAGTGCTCATGGTCGTGCTCATGCTCGTCATGGTCGTGATGGCAGCAATGCTCATGGTCGTGCTCATCCTCGTCATGGTCGTGATGGCAGCAATGCTCGTGGTCATGCTCGTCCTCATCATGGTGATGGTGGTGGTGGTGATGCTCCTCCTCACCGGCGTGTGCCTCGTTGGCGGCGCGGGCCTCGTCCAGCAGCTCGGCCACAAGGTCGCGCTTGCCGTCCATGACAGAGACGATCTGGGCACCGGTCAGGGCGGTCCAGTCGGTGGTGACGATGGTGGCAGTGGGGTTCTTCCCGGCCAGCAGGGCAACGGCGGCAGCAACCTTATCCTCACTGGCGTTGCCGGTGCGGCTCAGGATGATGCAGGAGGCATGGCTGACCTGATCGTCATAGAACTCGCCGAAGTTCTTCATATACATTTTGACCTTGTTGACATCGGCCACGGTGACAAAGCTGTTCAGCAGCACCGGCAGGGTCTCGGCCACGCCCTCGACCGCACGGGTGACATCGCTCAGCTTGCCGACACCGGACGGCTCGATGAGGATGCGGTCGGGGTGGTAGGTCTCAACGACCTTTTTCAGCGCCTCGCGGAAATCGCCGACCAGACTGCAGCAGATGCAGCCGGAGTTCAGCTCGTTGACCTGAATACCGGCCTCGCGCATAAAGCCGCCGTCAATGCCGATCTCGCCGAATTCGTTTTCGATCAGGACGATCTTTTCGCCCACGAACGCCTCTTTGATGAGCTTTTTGATAAGGGTGGTCTTGCCGGCACCGAGAAAGCCGGAGAAAATGTCGATCTTGGTTTTGTTTTCAGCCATAATTGGGTACCTCTATTCAGATGTTTATGATTTTGGCAATCTAAAAGACTAACTGCTAATACTATTATAACAAACGAGTCAAGGGGTTTTGCGCCTTTTTGCGCCGTAATTTTTGAATTTTTTGCAAAATTTATTGGATTACCGCCTCGGAGGGGTCAAGACCCCTCCCTACGGACTATCGTTCACGGGTGCTTTGTAGGGAGCGGTCTTGACCGCTCCGCCGGGTGGGTAGACGTTAGCGGGTTGGCCCGTAGGGGCGGCATACATGCCGCCCGGGAACCCTGCGCCGCCGCAAACACCCCGGGAGGGATAAATTTCTCCCCTACGCATTGCCCGCAAACAACCGCCTGCATGGCGGGGCGTCGGGGACGCCGCCCCCTACCGCCGCATTTTGTTTGCGCTCAGCGCAAACTCCACCTTTTTTATTATCTATTATCTTTTATCTCTTATCTATTTATTATTTGCAGCATTCGTGGTATGATATACCTAACCCCAATATCTATCACAAAAAGGAGCGATCCATTTTGACTACCAATGAAAAAATCGCCGCGCTGCGCGCTGCCGCGAAGGCAGCCGGGGCCGATGGCGTGCTGATTATGACCAGCGACCCCCACTGCAGTGAGTATCTGCCCGGCTATTACAACGCTCTGCCGTGGTTTTCCGGCTTTATCGGGGAGAATTCGACCCTCGTTGTGACTCAAGACCGCAGCGCCCTGTGGTGTGACGGCCGCTTCTATGTGCAGGCCGACCGCCAGCTGGCCGGCAGCGAGATCGAGTGCATGCACGCAGGCTCTGCGGGCGTGCCGACCGTGGCCGAGTATCTGGAGAGCCACTTCGCACAGGGTGAGACGCTGCTGCTGGACGGCAGCTGTGTGCCCGCCACGATCGCCAGGGAATACCGTGACGCACTGGCCAAAAAGGGTGCCGCGCTCAAGAGCCTTGATGTAGCCTCCCCCATCTGGGACGCCACGGGTGAGCGCCCTGCCCTGCCCGACACCCCCTGCAACCTTCTGACCCCCGCCCAGACCGGTGCGACCGCCGCCGACCGCATTGCTCTGGTGCGCGATGCACTGCAGAAGGCCGGTGCCACCGCGCTGGCCGTGACCGGTCTGGACTGCGTGGGCTGGTTGCTGAACCTGCGCGCCCGCGACCTGCCCTGCACCCCGCTGGCCGTTGCCTATGCGCTGGTCACGATGGACGCCTGCACGCTGTTTATTGCGCCGGGCCGCCTGTCTGACGCCGATGCCGCCACGCTGGCCGAGAGCGGCGTGACGCTGCGCGGCTACAATGAACTGATTGACGCCGTCCACGCCCTGCCCGCTGAGGAAGTGTTCCTTGTGGACGAAAAGGCGACCAATTTTGCCCTGTACGAGGCCCTGACCGCCCACAAAACGGTGGCCGGCGCAGACCCGATCTTCGCCCTGAAGGGCATCAAGAACGAGACCGAGCTGAAGAATATCCGCGAGTGCCACATCCGTGACGGCGTGGCTGTGGTGCGGTTCCAGATGGATTTGGAAAAGGCACTGGCCGAGGGCAAGACCCTGACCGAGATCGACATCGACACGATGCTGCAGAAGCGCCGCGCCGAGCAGCCCGGCTACTTTGAGGACAGCTTCTCGACCATTGCAGCCTACGGCACCAACGCCGCCATGATGCACTACCACGCCGAGGGCGAGGTCAACAGCGTCATTGAGCCGCACGGCTTCCTGCTGGTGGACAACGGCGGCCAGTACGACTGCGGCACGACCGACATCACCCGCACCTACCCGGTCGGCCCGCTGACCGACAACGAGCGCCGCTATTACACATGGGTGCTGCAGAGCCACATCGACATGGCCCGCGCCGTTTTTCTGGACTACTGCACCGGCTTTGCGCTGGACACCTTTGCCCGCGGCCCGGTCTGGGCGCACAAGGTCAACTACCGCTGCGGCACCGGCCACGGCGTCGGCTTCATCTCCGGCGTGCATGAGGGGCCCCAGAGCCTGCGCCCGAACAACCCCGTCATCTTCAAGCCCGGCATGACCATCACCGACGAGCCGGGCATCTATGAGACCGACGAGGTCGGCATCCGCATCGAGAACGAGCTGGAGTGCGTGGATATGGGCGAGAACCAGTACGGCCACTGGCTGGGCTTTGCCCCGCTGACGCTGGTGCCCATCTCGACCGAGCCGGTCCTTGTGGACGAGCTGAGCCGCGACCAGCTCAACTGGCTGAACGACTACCACGCCCATGTCTATGAGATGCTCAGCCCCCGCCTGAATGAGGACGAGAAGGCCTGGCTGAAGGAGAAGTGCGCCCCCATCGGCCGCTAAAGCTGCAATAGCGGGCACTGCAACCACACAAAAAATCCCCCCGAAAGGCTTCGTCACCTTTCGGGGGGATTTTTACCTTATTTCTCGCACGCGCCGTCGTTGCCCTCGCCGCAGCCATCGCAGTCACTCTCGAACTGCACGGCGTTCTTGGCCAGCTCGGGGTCAAGGCGCTGTGCGACCTGCATCATCAGGGCGCACTCCATCCGCTTGCGGAACACCTTGCAGCCGTACTCATAGGTGCCGTGGATGTCGCCGGTGGCGTGCAGCGCGTTGGCCGCGCAGCCGCCCGCGCAGTAGAGCCGCGCCCAGCAATCCTTGCAGTCGGGGCGGGCGTAGACATTGCAGAGCTTGAACTCATCGCGCAGGGCGGTGTTGGTTACGCCGTCCCAGACATTGCCCAGCTTGTACGCCGGGTCGCCGACAAACTGGTGGCAGGGGTAGAGGTCGCCCCACGGGGTCACGGCCATATACTCGGTGC
>ERZ1673752.550-NODE-550-length-63323-cov-7.410792_pt1 | contig 63323 bp, 60 predicted proteins | sample MGYA00580195_ERZ1673752 | MGnify/ENA primary metagenome ERZ1673752 (study PRJEB41218, sample SAMN15661744) | gut metagenome | host: Homo sapiens | place: Canada: London | collected 2015-08-20/2019-03-30 | study: EMG produced TPA metagenomics assembly of...
CATTTGAAGCAAATGTGCGAGAATGGCACTTTGTGCAACATTCTCAATTGTTGAAGACGATCAGCGGAGTTACTTTTTGAATTTCCAAATAAGTGGTAGAGTAGAGGAATAGCGCATAAAAGGGAGGAGGTTGGGGGAAGGTTCGTCTTCATTGAACTTTTTTGATTACTTTTGTAGAAGAATTATGGGCTTTGCCCACCATTAAACTAGGTATACCCAATGAAATTAAGAAGAGTGATATTGCTGGCTGTGATAGCCTTTGGTAGTTGCCTCCTCTCGCAGGCGCAGATAGCGAGGAGTGGCGAGCGACCAACGGAGAGTGGTGGCTTGCGTATGGCGGAGCTACTACAGTTGCCCACCTATCGGGCACCACAATTTGACCAGGACTCCGCACGGCTAGAGATGGAGCAAAGTTCTGCTGACCTTCGGGCTTACCTCTTTGCGCATACGATAGAGGTGGGCTTGGATATTATCCAAGATGGAGAGCACACTCAGTGGAGTGATGGCACCGAGGTATGGCGGTATCGTGTTCGATCTCAAGCGGCCAAGAGTTTGGGCTTTTTCTTTGACCAGTGGAAGCTTCCTAGGGGGGCTTATCTATATATTTATAGTACTTTGGATCCTACACGGTGCCTTGGTGGCTTTGGGTGGGAAAATAATAACGAGCGTGCCTCTCTCCCAATTCAGCCTATTTTGGCTGATGATGTGGTGATAGAGCTACAAGCACCTAAGGGTAGCCGACCACGTCTGCACTTGAAGGAGCTGTACCATGGTGTTCGCTCCATTGAGGGACTGCTGAGGTATAGTAATCCTCAGGTTGGTTCTCCTAGAAATTTGGCTTGTACACCTGAAGTGGCGTGCTACCCTGAATATCAGGATGTAGCAAGGAGTGTCGTGGTGGTAGTTACTGGGTCAGGGTATTTAGGAACAGGTGTTCTGGTCAATAATACGAGTAGTGATGGTCGTCCGCTAATTCTTACTGCTTCACATGTGATGGAGGCCAACTTTAGTAATGGTATACTCTCTCCTAAGAGGCTGGAGGAGGAAGCGGAAAAATCGGTTTTCTTCTTTAATTATCAGACTCCTATGTGCGATTCTGGTATCCAGCCAAGTGCCACTCAGAGCATTGCGAGTGCCAAGATGTTGGGGTGTCATCCCTTTACCGATGTGGCATTGCTGGAGTTGGATACTATTCCACCAACGGATTACCAAGCATACTATGCTGGATGGAATGCAGAGCCTAAGATGGACGTAGCACATGCCAATATCCATCATCCGTATGGCTATACCAAGCGGATTAACCTCGCTCTATCTCCACTTAACTACTCTACCTATTCGGGTTCAGGACTACCTTTTGGCGAGAACCAGCACATCAAGGTGCCTTTTTGGGATCTTGGTACCACCGCCTCAGGCTCTTCGGGGTCACCACTCTTGGACCCCGAGCATAGGATTACTGGAGTGTTATCGGGTGGAGAATCATATTGCGGTAATCGCAGCCACGACTTCTTTGCCTCCCTACAGAGGGTATGGGAGTCGGAAGATGCGGAGGCGAGGAAGATTGTAGTCGCACTTGACCCTACAGGTGCTAAAGCTACTACTTGTGCTGGTAAGGGTGCTAGCCAAGGGGGGGAGCAAGCTCCAGTGCGGCTCACCAATATGCGCATTGCTCCAAGTAATACCCGTGTGATAGAGCTACTGCCTCAGTTGGATAGGGCTAAGCTCTTGGGTAGCGACCAAGGGGTACAGGAGATTGGGGAGAGCTACAGAATGGCTGCTGGTAGCAAGGTGTATGGCGTTTATGTGATGCTATCAGGAGAGGCACAGTCGGGAGATGAGCTGGTGGTCAATATTTATGGTAACGGAGGAGCTACTCATCTTGGTAGCCAGGTGATCTCTCTGAAGTCTTTGGTGACAGATCCGAAGAATAAAGGGCAACAAGTACCAGGAGCCTTTAAGGAGATCTACCTCAGTCTCCCATCTCCTGTGGAGGTTACCACAGATCAGGTGCTTTGCTTCGCGATCCCTACCGCCACCATCCCTCAGGGTATTTCGGTGGTGCACCAGCAGCATTCCGACCTTGCTGCTAATAGCGCCATGTGGCGAGTGGCAAATGAGTGGCAGCCCTATACGAAGTACCAGCAGAATGGAGGGCTTACTCTATGGGTGGATCCTGTCGTGAGTAATGCGACACTCAAGTCACCTACACTAGCAGAGCCACGCCTAAAGATTACACCACTCAATGGTGAGCAGATGCTACTGAAGATTAATGACCCTTCAGGGTCTGCCACCTATTCTCTCCAGGCTTATAGCTTGTTGGGAGAGCCAATCTACAGTGACCAGTGTGAGGGTAGTGACTTCTTTGTCTTCCCTCGTAATATGTTTGAGGGCTTGGGAGTGGTGATTCTCCGAGTGTCGGGTGATGGCTGGCAAGAGTCGGTGAAAGCTCTTTTCCCTAAGAATTAAGTGTACATATAAATTATAGATATAGCAGCGATGAAGCGAAACAATTTTCTACTCCTATTACTCTCACTCAGTGTGGGACTACTTTCGATGGTAGGGTGCAGTAAGAGTGATGAGCAATTTAGAGTACAAGGAACTATTTCGGAGTCGGAGGGACAAACCCTTTACTTGGAGTATCAGGGGCTGACTGGAGCGGAGTTGATTGATTCTACCGTGCTACAGCGTAAGGGTAGTTATCGATTTGATGTGCCACTGCCCGAGTATCCTGATTTCTATCGGCTAAGGCTTGGTAAGCAGGTGATTCCGATGGCAATTGATACCATCCCCTCTACCACTACCATCAATGGTGACTCAAGGAATTTCGCTACTAGCTACTCTGTGGAAGGGAACCAGGCTACGTCGCAAATCCGAGAGGTATGGTTGGCTCTTTTGGATGCCAATGTGTCTCTCTCTAAGCTTGAAGGATCATCTCTAAGTAGCCCAGAGCTATATGTGGCACAGCGGGATAGTATATTCGATAGCTACAAGGAGGTGGCTCGAAAGTATATCTATAGCAATCCTCGGTCGCCCGTCGCTTACTTTGCTCTATTTCAGCAGGTAGATGGCAACTTGGTATTCAATCCGTATGATAAAACCGACTCCAAGGCCTTTGCTGCTATCGCTAATATCTACAATACTTTTCAGCCCGAAAATCCACGTACTAAGCATCTGTACGACCTTGCACTACGCTCGATTGCGGTGGTCAGGCAGCAAGAGAGAGGTGAGGAGGTACAAGGGAGTAGTACTGAACTATTGAAAGCTGCTGGAGTGGAGGAGACCTCGTATATCGACTTTACGCTACCTGATAGAGAGGGTAGGGAGGTGACGCTCTCGAGTGTCGTGGCAGGTCGGAATGTCCTCCTTGCTTTTTCTACGATGCAGGCTAATTGGTCGGCAGAGTTCAATAGCGCACTTGCGGAGCTTTATAGCCAGTATGGCACCCGTGGTTTGGAAATCGTACAGGTGGGGTTGGACACCGACCCGCATATTTGGATTAGTGCCACGAAAGCGCTCCCATGGATCAACCTACAGGATCGTGACGGAAGCTACTCTAAGTTGGTGGGCTACTACAATCTTTACCGGCTACCTTCGCTCTTCTTGATTACTAAGGGGGGTGGAGAATTGCATCGTATTGAGAGCGTTGCACAGTTGGAGCAGCTCCTTAAGTAGTTGCAAGGTATTGGAGGGAGCCGAAAGCTTCGCTAAAATGTGTATATTTGCAGTCAAGCCTTGACAATAATAGTGTATGATTTTTGATATCAAGAAACAAGCAAGGAGGGTAGCTAGCTACTTTGGGTCGGAAAAGGAGGGGCGTGGACTGACTCTAGTGCGTGTCACTGATAAAAGTGAGCTCAAGGAATTTGTGCAGTTTAATCTAGACTTGTACAAGGACAATCCCAATCATGTCCCCGACCTTATCGGCGATGAGTTGAAATCGCTATCGCGAGAGAGTAACCCCGCTTTTGCCTTTTCTGAGGCCGACCTATTTATGGTGAAGCGTGGGGGTGAAGTGGTCGGTAGGATTGCCGGTATCATCAACCACCGTGCCAATAAAAAGTGGAAGCAGAATAGAGCTCGCTTTGGATGGGTGGACTTTATTGATGATGATGAAGTGGTAGACCTACTCTTTGATACCGTAGAGGCATGGGCTAGGGAGCGAGGTTGTGACGAGATACATGGGCCGATGGGCTTTACCGACCTTGATAAGGAGGGAATGCTGATAGAGGGTTTTGACCAAATGGGTACGATGATTACGATCTACAATTACCCCTACTATCCCAAGCAATTGGCTCGCCGTGGATATGAAAAGGATATTGACTGGCTGGAGTACAAAATATATATCCCCAAGATTGTACCGGAGAAGCATGCTAGGCTCTGCCAAATAGTGCAGGATAGGTATGGGGTGAGGCTCCTTAAGTTTGAGGAGCGTGATGGGCTGATGCGGTATGGACGGGCTATCTTTGAGCTGATCAATGAGGCTTATGCCCCACTGTATAGCGTGTCGGAGCTGACCGATGACCAGATTGAGTACTACATCAAGCAGTATCTCCCTATGGTCAATCTAGACTTTGTCAATTTAGTGGTGACTAATGATGGTGAAGTCGTCGGCTTTGGTATTACTTTGCCAAGCATCGTTAAGGCTCTGAAGAAGGCCAATGGTAGGCTCTTCCCTACTGGCTTTATCCATATTCTTAAAGCCCTTAAGTCGAAACAGCCTGAAGTAGTGGAGCTCCTTTTGATTGGGGTGAAGCCGGAGTATCAGAATAAGGGAATTACCGCCCTTATCTTTGAGGATCTGATCAAGGTGATGCATCGCTACCAAGTGAAGTATGCCGAGAGTAATCCTGAGCTGGAGACGAACCTCAGTGTGATGCTGCAGTGGAATTACTTCAAAAAGGTACACCATAAGCGGAGAAGAGCCTTTTATAAGAAATTAGTGTAGTAAAAAGGAGAGAGAGGATATACATATATATGGAGTTGGATAACCAGATAAATAACGCACAACAAGACCCTATAACGGAGGGGAATGCTAAAATCTATAAGGATGATACGGTGGTGACGCTGGACCCTATGGATCATATCAGGCTACGTCCGGGTATGTATATAGGGAAGTTGGGCGATGGCACCTCCAAGGACGATGGTATCTATGTACTATTGAAGGAGGTGATTGACAACTCTATTGACGAATACACCATGGGATTTGGTACGCAGATCAAGATATCGCTTGATGAGTCTGAGATGCGACATATCGTGGTTAGGGACTTCGGACGAGGAATTCCGCAAGGGTCGCTCGTGAAGGCGGTGGGCACTATGAATACGGGTGCCAAGTATGATAGTGAAGTATTTAAGAAGGCGGTGGGGCTCAATGGAGTGGGTCTTAAGGCGGTTAATGCCCTTAGTACACGGACGCAAGTGACTTCCTATCGAGAGGGAAAGGGGAAGTATGTGATCTTTGAGAAAGGAGTGCTGAAGGAGGAGAGTGACCTCTTTGATACCACGGAACGTGACGGGACGGAGGTGGACTTCTTACCCGATGTGGCACTCTTCAAAAACTACCGCTATCAGGTGGAATATATTCAGGAGATGCTCCGGATGTATGCCTATCTGCAACCAGGGCTGAAGCTGACGCTCAATGGCAAGGCCTTTGTCTCTAAGAATGGACTGATGGACCTTTTGGAGGAGAATATGACGAGTGAGCCACTCTATCCAATCATTCATTTTATTGGTAAGGATATTGAGGTGGCAATTACGCACTCTACCCAGTATGGTGAGGAGTACTACTCGTTTGTCAATGGTCAGAATACCATCCATGGAGGGACGCACTTATCGGCCTTTAAGGAGGCAATAGGACGTACGGTGCGCGACTTTTTTCAGAAGAACTTCGACTTTAATGACATCCGCTCTGGTATTACCGCTGCCATAAGTATCCGTATACAAGAGCCCTTATTTGAGAGCCAGACTAAGATGAAGCTAGGCTCGAGAGAGATAGAGGAGGGGGGAATAACGATACAGAAGTTCGTGGGAGACTTCCTCAAAGCTAACCTCGACGACTATCTGCATATCCATAGTGAGACTGCCGAAGCGTTGCTCAAGAAGGTGCAGGAAAATGAGCGCGAGCGCAGAGCCCTTGCTGGTGTCTCTAAAGCAGCAAAGGAACGTGCCAAGAAGGCATCGATACACAATAAGAAGCTACGTGACTGCACACAGCACTACAATGACCCTAAGGCCTCTCTGGCAGATGATACGCAGATATTTATTACGGAGGGGCTTTCGGCAAGTGGAAGCATTACGCAGAGCCGAAATGCGGAGCACCAGGCGGTCTTTTCGCTCAGAGGAAAGCCGCTTAATTGCTATGGTCGTAAGAAGGAGGTGGTGTATGAGAATGAGGAGTTCAACCTACTTCAAGCAGCGCTCAATATTGAGGATGGACTGGACAACCTACGATATAATAAAGTGATCGTAGCCACCGATGCCGATGTGGATGGGATGCATATCCGTCTGCTGATCATTACCTTCTTCCTACGCTTTTTCCCTGATTTGATTCGTCAGAACCACGTCTTTATCCTACAGACCCCTTTATTCAGAGTGCGCGATAAGAAAGATAGCACCACCATCTATTGTTACGATGAGCGGGAGCGAGATGAGGCGATCAAAAAGCTGGGAAGGGAGAGCAGTGTGACCCGCTTTAAGGGACTTGGTGAGATTCGCCCCGAGGAGTTTAAGGAGTTTATTGGGGAGCAAATTCGCTTGGATCCTGTGATGATGAAGAAGGAGGATAATGTACAGGAGTTGCTCGAGTTTTATATGGGCAATAATACCCCCGAACGTCAGGACTTTATTGTGCAAAATCTAGACCCAGAGAGTGTGTAGAGATGAAGCGAGTGGGTGTATATGCGGGGAGCTTTGACCCTTTTACAATAGGGCATGCCGATATCGTGTCGCGTGCACTACAGTTGCTGGATGAGCTATATATAGTATTGGGGCAGAATATAGCGAAGCAACCATTTCAGTCGGTGGAGGAGCGTATGAAGTTTATTGAGGAGCTTTATCGGGATGATTCACGGATCAAGGTGGTGGCATACGACGGTATTGTGGCTAATTATGCCAAGGAACAAGGAGCTGTATTGGTTCGTGGGCTGAGGGGAATTGGCGACCTTGATAACGAACAGACCCTTGCCGAGGTCAATCGCTCCCACTTTGGCGTGGAGACAATTTGTCTATTCGCAGCTCCCGAACACCGCATTATTAGTAGCTCTTTGATACGTGAGCTAGCAGCTTTTGGTGAAGATTATTCAGAGTATATCCCTTTGAGAGACTAAAGATATGGCTATTAATTATTATGGAGAGGGTGTGACTATCCCAGCTTTTAGGAGAAGAGAGGTCAATGCATGGATTAAGGATGTAGCAGAGGAGTATGGCTACGAGGTGGGCGATATAACCTATCAATTCTGTGACAATGAGCGGATATTGGAGATTAATCAGAAGTATCTAAATCACGATTATTATACCGATATCATCACCTTTGACCAGACGCGAGATGGGCTGCTTTTTGCAGATATCGTGATTAGCGTGGAGATGGTGACTAGCAATGCAGAGGAGTATGGCGAACCCTTCAGACGGGAATTCCTAAGGGTGCTGATCCATGGCGTGCTCCATCTCTGTGGGGTGGACGATCAGACCGAGGAGCAGGCAAAAGAGATGCGGCAGGCGGAGGAGAACGCTCTCGCGATGCTGCCTGCCGACCTCTCTGAGGTATGGAGGAAGTAGTCTACAAGCCAAAAGATGGACAATTGGCCACAATTTAATCAACGTTACCAACCCAATATAGTAGCTGAAATACCAGCTTATAGAGATTATCTCATAGGGGTACTATTGCTATTACTGGTAACTGGGGCGTTGCTTTGGGCTTTTTATCAGCGTAACAAACGACAGCGTGGGGCAGGAGGGGGAGGTGTGGCCCTCTATTCTTATCTTGCACTGCAGACGATACTCCTCGTGGGCTTTCTCTATGCTGAGTTGGTATGGAGCAGCTCGGGAAGTGCCCCCTATTGGTTGGTGGCCGGCAGTGGTTTCCTTTACGGATTGAGCTACCTCTTGATTAATTTACTGGTATACGGGGTATTGTGGTATGCTTTTGGCGTACCAGAAAAGGTGAGCCAGTGGTTTCTAGCCTTCTTTAGAGTTTGGGGGCTAGTTGGGGTGACGCTCTATCTACCGCTACTGGTGAGTATCACCGGGGGTGGAGGCAGTACTTGGGTAATTTCGATGCTATTGGGAGGTACCTATTTCTTCTTTAGGATGCTACTTATTCACTATAGTATCACCATATTCCCGAAGCTACTTAATTTCCCTCTGCATTTAATTTTGTATCTTTGCACTTGCGAAATAGCTCCGTTGCTATTTTTGTTGGTATAAATCGATAAGGAAAGAGTAATGCCTCAAAAAATTAAGACCATTTTGGTGTCGCAACCAAAGCCAACCAATACTAAATCACCCTACTTCCAGCTGATGGAGGAGACGGGTGTAGAAATAGATTTTAAGCCGTTATTTAGTATCACTCCTGTGAGTGCTAGAGAGTTTAGAGATCAAAAGATTGAGATCTTGGAGCACACGGGTGTGGTACTCAATTCTAAGACTGTAGCCGATCACTTTTTTAAGCTAGTAAAGGAGCTGAGGATAGAGTTGCCAGAGGATTATAAGTACTTCTGTAATTCAGAGTTCGTGGCTACATATCTGCAAAAGCATATTACTGTAAGGAAGCGTAAAGTCTTTTTCCCAGAGAAAAATGGTAATGTAGGAGACCTCCTTTCGCTACTTCTGAAGTATGATAAGGAGCACTTCTTTGTCCCAGGGATTGACGGTGTGAAGGAGCGCTACTCCGAGGAGTTGGCAGCAAATAATATTGTCCACACGCTCGGAGTGGTTAGCAAACTTGAGTTCACTCCCGTGACGAAAGAGGAGATAGAGGGCTATGATATGCTGATATTTTTCAGTCCCAATGGCGTGCAGTCGCTATTCCATAGCATCCCCGAGTATGAGCAGGGCGATCAATTGATCGGCTGTTTGGGTGAAGGTACTCTCAAGTCGCTCAAGGAGGCGAAGCTAAGAGTGGATATGCCTGTCCCTAATAAAGACTTTACCAGTATCAATGCGGCACTCGACCACCTTGTGAAGAGTACAAAAAAGAAACATGCCTGAGAGTCAGACACTCAAAAAGGAAGAGAGAATCTACCTCCGAAGCGAGCTCAATGAGCTATTCGCCTCGAGAGGTAGCTTTGTTTGTTACCCTTTTAGAGTGGTCTACTTGGAAGTCCCCCGACAAGAGCTTCCGCTCAAGATGATGGTCTCCGTCCCCAAAAGGCGGCTGAAGCATGCCGTTGACCGCAACCGTATAAAGCGGCTCACTCGTGAAGCTTATAGGCTCACTAAAAAAGAGCTAGTGAAGCAGATTGATCCTGAAGTGACGCTCCTGATTGGCTTCATTTACCTAAAGGACCGGCTGAGTAGGTACTCCACAGTCCAGCAGGCAGTGGAGGAGGCTCTCAAGAAGCTACAACCACCTACTAAAGACCCAGTAGAAGATGATTAATAGGTGTATAAAGTGGGTGTCGGAGCTATTGGTGCAGCTCCTACTTTTGCCTATTTACTTTTACAAGCGGGCCATCTCACCGATGCTTCCCCCTTCTTGTAGATTCACGCCTAGTTGTAGCACCTACGCTGTTGAGGCACTAAAAAAGCACGGCCCAATCAAAGGGCTCCTCCTCGCTATATGGCGCATATTACGGTGCAATCCATGGGGCGGAAGCGGTTATGACCCTGTCCCTTAAGTATATGATTCCTTACCTTGACTTCCATACCCACGCCGAGGGCTGTAAGAAATACCTTGCGGATAAAGATGTGATAGTCATTCAATCATTGCATCTGGGCGAAAAGGTTGAGCCTAGAGCCAACTTTGCTACTTGGGGGGTGCACCCTATGCTTGAGGGGACAAAGGAGTTCGTTGACCAGCTGACGCAAGATAGGGAGCAGCTGATTTCGGAGTGGCACCGCACCTTGTCATTGACCCCTAAACTCATTGGGGTGGGGGAGTGCGGTTGGGATAATCGCTCCCCTCTTTCACTCGAGGAACAAGAGTTACTTGTAGACTTTCATATTGCTTTGGCCGACCAGCTCGGCTATCCACTTATTTTTCATATCGTGGGTGGGTGGCACCACTTGCTAGCCAAAAAGAAGTCTCACTCCAAGTCCGAAGTGCCATGGATCGTTCATGGATTTAGAGGAAGCGCTGCTCTTGCAAAGCAACTTACTAGTGCAGGTATTTTTCTTAGCCTACACCCCTATTGCTCAAGTGGAGTGTGCGATAAGTATTTCTTGGAGACCGATGATACACCAATGGCAATAGAATCACACTACAGAGCCAGAAACTTGCTACATGAAGAGCAACGACAGGGGGTTATTAACCTTTTTTGTGGCTTGTTTCCTATAGAATCTCAATTAATTACGGTACATTTGTAGTGTGAGAGATGAATGAACTAATGTGTAATCATTAAATAAGGCAAGATTATGAGAAATAACGATGGTCTGAAGCTTTTGATAGGCGTAGCTATTGGTACCGCTATTGGTGCTGCTGTTGCCTACTTTTCCGACAATAAGAAGCGCAATGACTTTATCGATGATATGTCGGATTATGGTGATAAGGTGAAGAGCAATATCAAGGATGCCTATTACGATGGCAAGATCCGTGCTCGTAGAGCCAAGAGAGACCTTTCAAGATACATGGCTGACATTAAGGATGATGCTGGTCATCTATACGATGATGTAGTCTCTTCGGCTAAAAACATGGGAAAGAAGGTAAAGGAGGAAGCTGAGGAGTTGGCTGACCTTACAGAAGAGGAGCTCTCCGACCTAAAGGACGCTGCAAGAGAGGAAGCAGAGAAGCTTTCTAAGAAGTAACCACTCCAAGTAATTCGGTGATATTGACTCACCACACCACTTTACCAGTGGTACATGGAGAGAAAGATAGGATGGGTGGGTGACTCTATGGCCTCACGAGCTGATCGTGAGAGCATTGAGTCGCTCATCCATTACTTTTAATATTTGATTATAATTAATGATATGCCAATGACAAGCATCAAAGAGACTTTTAGTGAGGTGATTGCCGAGCTAAAGGATTATATTGAGGCAAAAAAAAGCCTGATAGAGCTCAAAGCAACAGAAAAGGGAGCCCCCATCGTTGCCAAGTCTATATATGGCTCTATTCTGGTGGTGCTGAGCTTAATTGTGGCGACTTTCACGTTGGTGGCTGCGATATTTGCCCTATCACTCGTCTTTGTGACCAATGGCACAGAGGCTTTTGCCACTCTATCGGCACTGACCTTTTCGGCGGTCTGCCTATTGGTTTTCTTCCTACTCATTTTGGCAATACTGCTAGCATTGCGCAAGCGCGTAACGAGGAAGATGGAAAACCAATTGGTCAATAATTATCTCGATAAGCAAGAGGCCAAAGAACACAATCAGGAGAGAGAAACATTGATAGCAAGTGAGCAAACAGCCCTCGCTGCAACTGAAATAAAGGAGGAGGTACAATGAGCAACTTAACAACAACAACTCAAGCAAGGTTGAAAGCACGAGAGGATAGATTGGAAGCTCGTGCCAATATGCGACTAGATAGGGTCAAGGAAAAGATCAATTATCTCAAGAGTAATAGCGGTAAGATGGTCATTGACGATGCTATTGATAACCTACGAAAAACCTCACCAGGTGTAGGCAAGATAGCTAGCTTTATCAATGGCTTTATTAGTAAGAATAGAGAGAAGAAGGTGGCTAAGGAGCTTGCTCAAGAGCGGCTAGATAGCCATCCCACCAGTAGCTTTAGCACCCGAGATGACCAAAACCAAAATGGCCTTCTCACAGGGATTAAGAGCTACCTCCTACCTACCCTCTACTCCCTCGGTGGTATGCGATTGCTATCATATAGTCTCAAAGGGACTGGCAAGATACTCCGAAGCGGTGTAGGGAGATTATTTGGTCGACGTCGTAAACGAAAGTAAGCGAGAAAAGAGTTTGATTTTGGCTATACGATAGACCATTTCATTTAAGAGAGTGGTGAATATGCCCAGTACTTCAAATATTTTGGGTAAATTTGCCCTTGAAAGATGATGGGTGATGAATAAACTTATCCCTGACGAATAAATAATAATTAATACATAAATAAGAATACTGATATGATTAAGATTGGTATCAACGGTTTTGGCCGTATCGGACGCTTTGTGTTCCGTGCTTCAACAAAGAGAAATGACCTAGTAGTGGTGGGGATTAATGACCTCCTATCTGTTGACTATCTAGCGTATATGCTAAAATACGATACAATGCATGGTCAGTTTGATGGCGAGATCTCTTATGACCTTGATAAGAGCACTTTGACTGTCAATGGCAATACCATTCGTTGCACTCAAGAGCGTGATCCTAGAGACCTTAAGTGGAATGAGATTGGTGCTGAGTATATTGTAGAGTCTACTGGTCTATTCCTTACTGCCGAGAAGGCTCAAGCTCACCTTGAGGCTGGTGCTAAGTATGTTGTGATGTCAGCTCCTTCTAAGGATGCTACCCCAATGTACGTAGTTGGTGTAAACGAAGATAAGTACGAAAAGGGCACTAAGATTGTGAGCAACGCAAGCTGTACTACCAACTGCCTTGCCCCTCTAGCAAAGGTTATCCACGATCATTTCGGTATTAAGGATGGTCTTATGACCACTGTACACTCAGCTACTGCTACCCAGAAGACGGTTGATGGTCCATCAATGAAGGACTGGAGAGGTGGTCGTGCAGCAGGTGGCAATATCATCCCTTCTACCACAGGTGCAGCTAAGGCTGTGGGTAAAGTAATCCCTGACCTCAATGGTAAGCTCACTGGTATGTCTTTCCGCGTACCTACACTCGATGTTTCTGTAGTAGATCTTACTGTTAATCTAGAGAAGCCAGCTTCTTACGAGGAGATCTGTGCAGTGATCAAGAAGGCATCTGAAAATGAGCTTAAGGGTGTTCTTGGTTACACTGAGGATGCAGTTGTTTCAAGCGACTTCCTTGGTGATACCCGTTCATCTATCTTCGATAAGGAAGCTGGTATCGCTCTTACCGATAGCTTTGTGAAGCTAGTATCTTGGTACGATAATGAGATCGGCTACTCAAATCGTGTGCTCGACCTTATCGCTACTATGCACAAGGTAAATGGCTGATAATTAGAGGTCACTCTAATTGTGAAAAAAAGTCACCCTAAGGAGATATTCTCCCTAGGGTGACTTTTTTTAGTCCCCATACCAAGCAAAAGCATTCATTCCCATCCCTTAACGGCCGTTATCCTAAAAAGAGCACAAGGCTGAAAACTTCTATTGGCTACAAATGCATATTTCCGCGAACTTCGTAAAGTCCTTAATCCCTTGCCATTTAATTATAAAGTTTGAAGCATTTCCTTACATTGCACTCGTGTAAGTCTCATGATAATGTCTATTGATTTTGTTTTAATTCACAACTTTACAGAGATATCATTATTCGGGCTTGCACACATTTGGGATACTACTAAAAACTCTAAGGTAGTAGGGTAAAAGTTGAGATGCAACTAAGCAATTGGCGAGTTGCAAGAAAGCTTTTGCTTAGTTGCATCTCGATAAGCGCTTTTATATGGTGTTGAATTACAGCTGGTTATGAAGGGGTGTCTGTGACCTTCTTTTTAGCCGGATTTTTACTTTGTAATCTCTGCCTGGGAGAGTTGCTATTAGTTGGGTTGTATGGTGGATGTCCGACGTATCAGATGGTGGAGCTGGCTGATTAGCTTCTCTCTTATCTTTTCATCTTGGATGATTGATAAGGCTGTTAGTCCCTTGTCAATCAGCAGCAAAACCAACTCTCTATTTTGCAGTTGTTTATCCCTTATCCTTTCAATTAATTCGCTAGGTTTCTCTTGAATCGTCCAGAGACCATCCTCATTCCTCTGATAGTCGGCAATTAATTCCATTCCGAAGAGAGCATATAGGCGTATTCTGTCAATGTCTTTATTCCCGTAGGCGTCGTCCAACGTCTTAAGTATACCGTTACAAGCTTGGTTGTGGCTTTCAAAGTCGGCTAGTCTGCCACTATCCATAAGTTGTACCTCACTGGCATATCTTGAAAAAAGATTGACAGCAGTGAGTTCTGGTGGTGCAGAGATACACATTAGTTCTACCTCAAAGCCAGCCCTTTTGAACTTTCGAGCGGTGTCAGCTACTACTTCGCTTCGCCTCATAGTCCCTTCTACCGATACATTTAGCCGATTTCTTATGGCTTCGTCTATCAATCCCTCTGTAAATACATTGGAGAATATCTGCGTTTCAGATGAGTATTTAAGGGGCGCCTTTATCAGTTCTTTGTGTAGTGGGTGGTGCTCTCTATACTTGTCGCCATTTATGGTGAGTATACTTGGAAGCTCATTTTGGGCTATCTTTGCGAGTGCACTCTTTCCAGCAGATGGTTGTCCTCCCAATATAATAGCTCTTGGGTGTCCGCTAGGCTCTTTATCACTAATATAAAACCCCTTAAGCTGAGTCAATAGTGCTTCTACATCACTTCTCTTCATAATATGCTTTTAGGATGGGTGAATAAAGCTTTACTACTTTGTCTTGAATGTTTTTTGAGACTTCATCGTCTCCCAAGACCGCCATTTCCTCATACTCTAGGGTGGCCTGTTGCTCTATAAGGTTGGCTCGCTCTTCGGGGTCTTCAACCGTTAGAAGCTTATTCAGCGTCAAAGTCCTTAGCTTGGCGATGGCATTTGCCATCACCTCTTTGTCGGTAAAGGTTCGAGCAATTTCTAGTTGTCTTTCGGTCATAATGGTATGGTATTTATCTTTATCTATTCGATGAAATGGTGGAGCGACGGACGAGGAGGTACCAGATGCCAGCAACGATGCCCTTGAGAATAGAGGAGGCACCAATGATCCACCAAAGGGTGGTGATATCCTTGGTGAGGGGTAATAAGAGGAGGGCGGCGGGAATCCGGAGCAGGTTGCCAATAATACTGATGAGGGAGGGGGGAAGTGTCTGGCGGATACCGTAGAAGAAGCCTTGGCTGGTGATCTCTATCATGCTAAAGACTTGTGGTACCGCTTGAATGGATAGGTAGATGCCACCTGCGATGTAGGCGGCTTCCTCAGGGACAATAAGTGCGAAGAGCCCTTCGCCCCAAAAGAAGTAGATGCAGAAGCCCAGCACTCCTACAATCAGTGAAAGGATAAGTGTATAGCGTACGCCTTTGTAGATACGGTCTATCTGATTAGCCCCATAGTTTTGACCAGTAAAGGCACTAAGGGCGGTAGAGAATCCTTGGGCGGTATTCCAGCAGAGCCCCTCTAGCTGCCCTCCAGTAGTGAGTGCCATCACTCCGAGATGCCCGCCATAGAGCGAGGCGAGGTGTCCTAGTGTGAGGTTGATAAAAGCAAATAGGCTATTCATCACTGCCACAGGGGTGCCGATACGCAGTACGCTGTAGGTAATCCCTTTAGTTAGTTTGATGAATATCTTGATTCCACCCAGCAATTGGTCTCTGTAGCACATCTGTAAGAGGAAAAGAGCTAGAACGATCCCTTGGGAGAGGATGGTAGCGAGTGCCGCCCCCTTGACCCCCAATCCCGCTACAAATATAAGGAGTGGGTCGAGGAGCATATTGAGAAATAGTCCTATACTACTTATAATGAAAGGAATCTTGGAGTGACCCGTAGCATTGTAGATGCCGGTGTAGGCGACCGTGGGAAAGATGAGGGGTAACCCAAGAGCCACTATGGAGAGATAGTCGGTCCCCATCTTGTGGATAGAGGTCTCGAGCCGATAGATGCCTATCAACTCTTCATTAAATAGGAGGTAGATAGCCATCACCACCACGCCCATAATGATAGCAATAGTAGAGGTGTGGCTGGCGTACTGGCGAGCTTCATCCTGCTCTCCTCGGCCTAGAGCATTGGAGACCCCCACCTCGGCAGCTACCTTATTCAGCATAGAGAGTGAGCTGGCAATCCACGTAAAGACCGAGGCTGCTCCCGTTGCTGCCACTGCCTCGGAGGAGAGACGCCCTACCCACGCCATATCGGTAAAGCTGTAGAGCATCTGTATGAAGGAAGTGCCTAGTATGGGGAGGGCAAGGTGTACAAGATGAGGCCCGATCGGTCCTCTCGTGAGGTCTTTTGCTTGGCGGTAGGTAGCCATCTTATCCGTAGGGGTTACTTTTTCTTTTCTGTGGAGAGCATACCACACGCTGCCGATATATCTTCGCCACGTGAGCGTCGGGTGGTGGTGCGTAGTCCGTGCTTATTGAGGTACTCCTCAAACCAAAGCACCTGCTCCGAGGTGGGGGTATGGTAGGGAATGCCTGGGATAGCGTGGTACCGAATAAGATTGACCCTACAATCGAGTGGCTTGAGGAGGGCTATCAGACGGTCGGCGTGTGCCTTGGTATCATTGAGACCCTCAAATAGAATGTACTCGAAGGAGAGCCGCCTCTGACCCGAAAAGTCGTATTGGCTTAGCTGCTGCACCACCTCCTCTATATGGAAAGCTCGCTCCACGGGCATCAATTGTAGTCGCTCCTCGGGTATCGCATTGTGTATACTGATAGCGATGTGTACGCTCTGCTCCCGTAGAAGTCTATTGAGCCCTTCCTTTACGCCTATCGTGCTGACCGTGATCCGCTTGGGGCTCCACGCCAGACCGTAGTCGGCGGTGAGTATCTCTATCACCTTTGCTACCTCCTCATAGTTGTCCAAAGGCTCGCCCATCCCCATAAAGACTAAGTTGGTGAGCTTATCGGAGTGGGGGATGCTTAGCACCTGATTGATAATATCGGCACTTGATAGATTGGCCAACCAGCCCATTTTGCCTGTGGCACAAAATGAGCACGCCATCTTGCACCCCACCTGACTGCTGATGCAGAGGGTGGCTCGACTGGATTCGGGAATGTAGACGGTCTCAAACTGATAAGCAGGATTGGCAAGTAGAGGAAAAAGGTACTTCTCAGTGCCATCCGTGGAGATCTGTCGGTGCGTGAAAGGGGTGCGTCCGACCTGGTAGTGCTCTGCCAGTTTTGCACGCAACGACTTAGAGAGGTTGGTCATCTCCTCAATGGAGGTAGCGCGCTTTTGGTAGAGCCATTCTGCTATCTGCTTGCCTCTAAAGCGAGGTTCACCCAAAGAGGTAACCAGCTCTTGGAGCTCCGAAAGTGTCTTGCCAATGAGTGGGGTCATAGCCATGGTGTTATTTCTTTACTTCTACAATCTCTGGGGTCTTTTCCCAATTCCATAGATATCCCTTTGCTTGGTAGCCCATCTCCTCTAGTAGGGTAAGGTAGCCTTTGATCTGAGCTCGGTACTGCGGTATATCGGTATTCTCGCCAAACTTATAGTCAATCACGATGGCATTGCTCCCCTCTATGATGAGCCTATCAGGTCGCCTATGCCGGTCGTACTCACCGGTGTAGATAGATTGTTCGGTGAGGATGCTCCTTCCCTCCTTGGGGGTAAACCAGTCTCGCAGCTGTGGGGCTTCCGCCAGAGCTGTATTGAATTGGTTGATGAGGGTCTGCTTCTCCTCCTCCGTCTTAGGTAGGCGGTCAACGGCGTGCTCAAAGTCGTCCCACGAGATCACTCTCGACATCACATCGTGCATCTTAATCCCATGCTGAATAGCTTCGCTATCGAAGGCCGCTTCGGACTCTATCCGTCTAAGGATCGATCGGCGTGGCTCCTTATTAAGGTGTAGCTCCACCTTTGTCGCTACTTCTTCCTTAGTGGAGGTCTCCTCTTTCTTCTTATCCCCCCTTTGCTCATTACCATAGGTCCAAACCTTTTCAGTATTAGTACACTTTAGCATACTTTCCTCGCTGGGGTCTAGCTTCTTGAGCAATCTTAGTCGCTCGTGTACGATACGGGTCACTTTCTTAGTGTTGGGATTCTCTTTAGTATAGAGGTAGAGCCGCTCTTTCGGGCGTGTAAATGCCACGTAGAGTAGGTTGAGATTATCGAGGTAGTTGGCCTCGTGTATTTCTCTATACTTCTTGCCAATGAGCGAATTGAGATGTGGCGCAGAGGGGGCTTCAGGAATAATGTAGAAGGGGAGTGGATGCTGCACAAAGCCCTCAGGAAGATACTTCTCGGTGTCACAAAACTCCAAACTGCTATTAGAGCTAAGCTTAGAGATATCCCAATCAAGATAGGGCATAATCACCACGGGAAACTCCAGCCCCTTTGCTTTGTGAAGGGTGATCAGCTGTATCTTGTCGTTTTCGTCATTGCCCATGGTCACCATCTGTCGGACACCGATGCGCTTCCACCAATAGCTAAACTGGAGTAGTGTATTGGGCTCATTCTCTACAAACTCATGGAGTAGGTCTAGGAACGAATTGATATAGAGCTCCTCCTCACTTGGTATCTCGAGATTTGCCAGGAGTTCATTGGTTATCTCAAAGAGGGTAGCTCCCGTTTGCACTATTTGGATCAATTGCTCTATCTTCTCCTCATCGGATATCCCAAAGGTGTGGCATGCCACCTCAAAGAAGACCTTTTTCTGGCTGTTTTGAGGGTCGGCTACATGCTGGTATAGTGCCGTGATCAGCTTCACTGTGCTTGAGTGGCTCACCAGTAGGGCTTCATCCGAGAGAAAGGCAAAGCAGTGGCGATTGGCCTTGTCCTCTGTGGCGAAGTTATTCAGCATCTCTGCTATCTTCGTTGCTTCATTATTGGTGCGTACCACGAAGGCGATATCCCCTGGGTTGTAGCCATCTTTGTGAAGGTCTAGGAGTAGATTTTTTATCCGATTAGTGAGTACCTCCTCTACCGGCTCGCCCTCATCGCCTGCCTCTAGTTGCTCAAAGCGTACGTAGCCATGCCCATTCTTCTTGTTAGGCTCTTGGCAGACGTTGCTCTCGTATATCTTCTTGTAAACCTCATTACTCTCCCCGTCGAGATCAGTATGGGAGGGGAAGTCGTAGATGTTATCAAAGAATAGGTTGTTGAAGCGCACGATGTTTTCGTCACTTCTCCAATTGATTTTCAGTGGGTCATCATTTGTAAAGTATTGGAGTATGCGGTCACTCTCCACCTCACTATTAAGTAGAGAGCTATCGGTACCTCGCCACCTATAGATGCTTTGCTTTACGTCGCCTACGAGGAAGTTCTCCTTCATCTGGCTCAGGCTTTCAATGAGCAGCACCTTAAAGTTTTCCCACTGCGTGCGGTTGGTGTCTTGAAACTCATCGAGCATATAGTGGTCAATCCTTCCGCCCACCTTTTCATAGATAAGGGGGGTAGAAGCACCGTTGATCACCTTTTTAACCAGTTCATTGATCTCCTCGATTAGCACCACCTTATGCTCCTCTTGGTATTGTGCTATCTCCGTTTTTAGCTGCGAGAGAATAGGGAGCAGGCTCAGATGCTCCTTGAGCAGTTTGGCAAGCTGATAGTCTCCTGCATATTGACCAATCACATCATTAAGGTCGTACAGCTTCTGCTCTATATCGTCCAGACCATTCAGTAGCTCCGGAAACTGCTTTGCCACCACTTTGAAGTTCTTACTAGAGAAGATCGCCAACTTTCCATCTTTTCCCACCTTTATCCTGCCGTCGTATACAGGCTTTTGTGTGTCCGTGATCTTCCTAAGGATCAGTTCGGATAGCTCCTTTCCTCGCAGAGCTTGTAGGAAACCATAGCTACTAAGTGCCAGTGCTTCATCGGCGTATTCTGCAAGAGTGTCTTGAAGGATGTCGAAAGGCTTCTCCATCTCTGAGAGAGTTTCCTCGGCCTTTGTCTTCAATTCCATTGCAGCTAGATCAATATCCTTAGGGTCGAGAGCTTGGATAGGGTATTTATCCGCCTGAGGGTTGTAGAGCATCTCCTTGGCAAGATTGATAATGGCCGCACGCACATCAGTGCTATCACCCTCCTCCACTCGAGAGAGAAGCACTGAGCCCAATCGAGTAAATACATTGCTCTCTTGATTCAAAAGGAGACGATCCACCGACATCTCAATCGCCCCATCCCTATCGAGTGCCACCTCGGCATTGGCGCTACTATTCTCCAGCTCAATCACGAAGGTGCGGACAATCTCCTGAAAGAAAGAGTCGATCGTCTGTACCCTCAGAGATTCATAGTCGAGTAGGATCTCCTCCAGCACCTCCCTTGCTTTGCTTTTCTCTTTATCTATTTGTTGTGGTGTTTTCTTTGGCGCCCCCTTCTCTTGCTTTCTTCCGTTGAGAGAAATCTCATATAGCTCCTTCACAATCCTCTCCCGCAGCTCCGTCGTTGCTTTATTAGTGAAGGTAGCAACAAGGATCCTCTTGTATCCCCCCTCCATACCATCCGAAAGTAGCAGATCCAGGTACCGATGCACTAACGTGTAGGTTTTGCCACTACCCGCCGATGCTTTGAATATATTAAGCGGTCTTTGCCCCTTACCTGCCGACTTATTAACCGCAGCTTCCGTCATCTCCTTCTGCACTTTTCGTATCCCCACTGCTGAAGTAGAGTCACTACCCGCTCCACCACCTCGCCCTGTATCAGTATTTCGCCCTCCTTGGCACTGCCACCTACACCGCAAGCCACCTTCAGTCGCTTTGCTAGAGTCTGCAACTCATCATCACTGCCTATAAATCCCTCCACCAGCGTCACTACCTTGCCCTTCCGTCCTTTATTATCTCTGCGTACCACTAGAGGTTGCTTCTCAGGGGGCAAAGTCTCCACCTGAGGGGTGCTCTGGAGTTGGTCCATTAGGTCTCTATTGGTAGAAAATATCATACCGCCTCTATCGTGCTTCGCCATAGTGATAAGCTTATTGGAGTGATGACTTCTGTAGAATGTCGTGATACCGCTTTGGCGTACTCAAGATATTCATGGCTCCCTGCATGGTGGGGTCGTCTTGGAGTGTGATAGCAAACTGCCCCTCCTGACCGAAATAGTGTTGAGCAAGGCTGCCTTGGAGCAGACGCACAATCTGATTCCGACTCTTGGCAAAAGCCTGCTCAATAGAGGGGGTAAGTGCCTTGCGAAGAGTGGCAAATGCCTCCTTGCTCACCTCCTCATATCCCTCAAACTTAGCTACCTGCTCCACCGACTTCAGCATCTCTAGGCTCATCTCGCCAAATTCAAAGTCCTCCCCCTTTAGCTCTCCAATAAACCGAGCCACCTCCTCATCCGAGATCACAATATCCTGTAGCTCCTTTGCCTGTGGGTGCTCCAAAAAGAGTTGGTTGGCAAATTGGAAGATCCGCCCTTGGTTGCTGAGGGCAATCGTGATGGCATCCATCATCTCTCCCTCAATCTCCACATCTGGTCGAATGCCACCGCCATCACGTACCTCGCGCCCCCCTGCCGTGTGAAATACATTGGTCAAGCTATCGGGTACCGAGGCAACTGATCCATCGGGATTGCGGTGTGAATAATCGAGCTGCTGAATGCAACGCCCACTCGGTATGTAGTAGCGCGAAGTGGTCAGCTTGAGGATGCCATCATACGGGGTTGGAAGCGTGGTCTGTACTAGCCCCTTTCCAAAGCTCTTACTCCCTACGATCACCGCTCTATCCAGATCCTGTAAAGCACCTGCCACGATTTCACTTGCCGAAGCCGAGCCTCCATTGATCATCACCACCAGAGGTATCTCCAGGTCTATAGGCTCCTGCTCGGTAAAGTACTCTTGCGAAGTCTGTGGTAGCCTCCCCTTAGTATAGAGCACCTTGGTCCCTTTGGGTACAAACATACTGAGTAGCTCAATAGCTCCTCCCATTACACCGCCACCATTGCCACGGAGGTCTAGGATCAGCGACTTCATCTTGCCCCCCTTATTGAGCTCGGCATAGGCTCTCCTCACATCCTCAGCACTCTTAGTGGTGAAGCTATTGAGGCGGATATAGCCAATGCTATCTTGGTAAAGGCCACGGCTCACCACTTGATCCACCACCACAGATCCACGCACAATCTCCATCTCCTCTGGATCACTTTTCCCCAGCTTTAGTATCTTCACCCGCACACTAGTGCCAGCAGGGCCTTTTAGCTTACTACTCACCTTGGAGGGCGTGCCAGGCACTACCGACACCCCATCGATCTCCAAAAAGGCATCACCCATACGGAGCCCTGCACGCTCTGCTGGCGACCCTGGCATGGGGTACTGTACATAGACTGTGCTATCCACTAACTGGATATAGGCACCGATGCCCGCATACTCCCCGGTGGTCATTACTTGGAAATCCTCCTTCTCCACCTCAGGGATATAATTGGTATAGGGGTCTAGCTGTGCCAGCATCGCGTTGATGGCCTCTGTACTCACCTCCTGTATATCAAAGGTATCTACATAGTAGGCGGCTACTCCTGAGAGGGCAGAGTTAAATATATATTGTGCCCTACTTACCGCTATTTGGTTCTTGTCGTTGTGCGACTGGGCATATAGCCCTAGAGAGGGCATCAGCAGCATCAGCCCCGCCACCATTGAAATGATCTTATTTAGCTTCATATAGTTATTGCCATTACTTCATATATTATTATCAACAAATATACCAAATTCTACTGAATAGTAATGGAGATATGGTGCTTTATCGTGGTGTCCGGCTAGTCTGCCCTGTCCGACTTCTCCGATGAGGGTACCTACAAAGGGGTAACCACGTTAGTTCCCGCTTTAGCGGTTGCTCTAAGACCTTTTTGGATAGATCGATCCTGGGCGAATCTAGTGGGTATTCATCATAATTAGCTATGAGATAACTAGCTAAAATCACTACTAATGGGTATTGATGGGCGGTCAGTTATTGCCTACCTTTGCTCATGAATTGATAGGAGAATAAGCATTTTATCTTTACATACCATATAGTAAAATAGCAATAAGAGTAATATGAAGAAGATCTCAATTATCTACGGTACGTGTACCGATCATACCAAAGAGGCGGCAGAGTTGATCGCTTCTAAGCTGAGCGACTTCCAGCCTGAGCTACACAATGTAGCCGATTGTGGCACCGAACCATTTGAGCAGTCCGACCTCCTGATTCTCGGCACCTCCACTTGGGGTTGTGGCGACTTGCAGGACGACTGGGGCGATATGCTAGACAAGCTTTCGGGCGTGGAGCTAACGGGCAAGCAGGTGGCTCTCTTCGGGCTAGGCGACTCCTCGGGCTTCTCCGATACCTTTGTTGATGGCATGGGCGAGCTATACCACTTCTTTAATGACAAAGGCTGCAAGATGGTAGGCGAGGTGCCCACAGATGGCTACTCTTTTGATGATTCCACCGCTGTAGTCAATGATGAGTTTGTAGGTCTCCCACTCGATGCGGATAATGAGGAAGACCAGACCGAAGAGCGCATCGAAGGCTGGGTGAGCCAATTAAAACCCTTGCTATAGAGATAGAAAGGAGGCAGATATGAGCGGAGCAATGGGAGTGCTATCTCACCTTACCTATGAGTATCACAAGAAACTTAGGAGCTTGGCACTTTATACTTTTCACTCCTCCCTTAAGGGTGAGGTGGAGAATTGGCTTTGTAGCCGTCATATAGAATATATCCTACAGGAGGTGACACCGGTCAAGTACAATGTCTTCTTTGGAGACGGTCCTTGCCTAGATGTTATCCGACATATAGGAGACGACAAGCCCCTTGCGGAGTACACCCCAGAGGAGGATTTTATACTCGGAATTATGCTGGGATACGACCGATTGGAGCAGTGCCGTCGATATCAAAAGCGAGTTGATCTATCTAGAGAGATAGAGACCCATTGACATTCGATCCAAGTAGGCACACTGTTACTGTCCTAAAGTGCCTAGATGGAAAGAGGGTAAAGGCTCGCAAAGATCTACTCATTAGAGTGATGTGGTAGGTGTTAGGTTGGTGGTGACCTATTGGCTTTCTTCAAGCTTGTCCTTGAGGTGCCAATGGGTCCCCACTTTTTTATGCCCAAAACAGACGTCTGACCTGTCCGATGAGGTGCCCCCAATGAGGGAACTCCTCGCGGAGATCCTTTGAAATTGATGTTCTCAAAATAGGTTTCGGACGAGATAGGAGCAAAGCATTTATTGAGTTGCAACTAAGCATTTGCTTTGTTGCAACTCGCCGATTGCTTAGTTGCAACTCGGCATTTGCTTAGTTGCAACTCAGTTTTCGGCTTCTTATCTTATTGTATTACAGTGAGATACAAAAGAGCATTTGGACTGCTATATTTTTCCATTAAATAGCAGTGAATTAGGCGTAAATTGTATGCCACAAAGTACTCCCATACTACCTCTAAAAATAATGGCTCAGATGTTTGGTTTATATTATAAACTTTTGTACCTTTGGTGCGAGAAAGGTGGCGCGCGCCCTTTTTTATTGAGCGAATGGTTTATAATGTAAACTTATTATTTCTAAAGAATTATGGAAGAGAAGAAGATGAACGAGATGGAGAGTTTGGAGACGATCACCAAGATGCTCCAAGCTACTAAGGGTGAGGATATGCGATCCATCGTGATACGCTTTAGAGTGTGGGGAACGGCCTGCCTACTTGTGGGGTTACTCGCTTTCTTTGCCACTACTTATCTATTAAGTCCTTGGTGGCATACCATTTGGTTTTCAATGTTTTTAGTGCCCCTTATCCCTGCGGCACGTGGAGAGCATGATGGGCATAGAGTCACCACCTTTCTTGATGAGAGTATCGCTAAGGTGCTAGGTGCTACGGGTACTTACTTTGCTGTGGCTAGTGTGGCAATTATTATTTTTGGTTGGACTACAGGTAACTGGATGTTTCAGTTGCTCGCCCCTCTAGCGGTGGTAATATTGAGCTTCAACTTGATGCAGGTATGGGCGTTGACCAAGCGACGTGGTTTTTATCTCTTTTCGCTAGTAATGCTACTCGCGGGGATGCTGATGCTTTGCCGTGTGGTGCTCAATCTGCCTCTGTTTACCCCTTTGGATCATCTCTGTACAGGTGTGTTGCTCGGACTGCTATTCCTCGTTCCTGCCAACTTCAATAGCCGACCAAAAAAGGTAAGATCATGAGAGAGCTAGACCCATTATTGCATTCACAGCTGCGTCTATCTATTGTATCGATATTGCTCTCTGTGGCCGAGGCGGATTTCGTCTATCTCCGACAGAAAACGGGTGCTACCAGTGGCAATCTGAGTGTGCAGATCGATAAACTCTCTGAGGCAGGCTACATAGAGGTGGAGAAGGAGTCGGCCGGGAGATCAAGCCGTACTACCTGTCGCCTCACAGCTAAAGGGCGTGCAGCATTGGAGGAGTATATCCAGATATTGAGAGAGGATTACTTCCACCTCCCATAGTATAGTTTCTTACCTAAGGCCAAAAAAGACCTCGGCAGAGGGGATCAGACAATCCAATCTAAGTCTGACCCCTCGGCCGAGGTTTCTGCTATCAGCTCACAATAATGTTGGTGGAAGCGTCCGACCTTTCTCAATAATAAAGCTACTCACGCGTATAAAGTCAAACAGTCAAGTAGCAAATTAAAAGGTTTATCGGACACCCAAGGATAATAACTAAGAATCCTCTGTAAAAGCTCATAATTGGAGCTTTTGCAGAGGAGAATAATCAAATATAAAGGCGTTCCCTCAAGCTAGACAAGATGAAAACCATCAAAAAAACAGACCAAAACTCCTAACCTCGAATGTGCAACAGTCTCTATTTAGAATTTTATGGATAAATTTGCACATCCAAATAAGAGATACAATGAAAACTAATTAACTATTGATGGAGATAACACTCTGCTATATGATAAAAAGATCACCCCAATGATCCTGCCGTTTGAGGTAAGCCACGTAATTGCAATATGCTCTTATAACCTCGCTATTTTTGATTAGATAGGTAGAGTTGTCCCGATCAAAAAGTCCTGGGATCATCATCCTGAATTCCTATTCCACACTTCATCTTTCCCATTATTTAGCCGATTGGCTTTTCACTCTAAAGAGAACGTTTAATCATTACACACAAATATTCTTTATTATGCCTTATGGTAAAACATTTATTATCACAATGCTGTAGGCTTTTAGCACTTGTTCTAACCTTGTCAATAGCAGCTTCCTTGCATGCACATGCACAAAATAGTAGCACAGCACAGACCGTCAGAACACCTGAAGGTGCGATACGATGCAAAGTCTTATTCTCAGGCCACACACCAGCTGTCGGCGCTACCGTTTATCTCAATGGCAAGCCCGTAGCAGTGACGGGGGAAGATGGAAGCTGTTTTGTAAGGATTACAAAATCTGAAAAAACAATTGAGATTGGAGCTTCCTATGTAGGAATGTCGCCCGAAAAGCAAACCTATCATGGGGAAAAACAAATGACCTTCATTCTACAGACCGATAATGCTGAACTAAGCGAGGTGGTTGTGACTGGCTACCAGACTGTAAATAAGAGGCAATGGACTGGCTCTGTGGTCACTATTAAAGGTGCTGAAATAGCCTTCCCTGGTATAACCACGCTGGACAAAGGATTGGAAGGATTGGTACCTGAGATGTTGGTGATACCCACGGCGGGTGATGTAGGAATGACTCCTCGCTTACGTATTAGAGGAACCAGCACGATTCTTGGTGTTCGTGAACCTCTTTGGGTAGTAGATGGTGTGGTGGTGCGTGATCCAGTCACTATCCCAGCTGAAGACATTAACGACCCAGACTTTGTCAATCGGGTTGGTAATGCCATAGCGGGGATCAATCCTGCTGATATTGAACGAATTGACGTATTAAAGGATGCAGCGTCAACAGCACTATATGGAGCACAAGCCGCCAATGGCGTCATCGTAGTAACTACTAAAAAAGGAGGGTACGGCAGACTTAGCATCAATTACGCTGGCGGGATAGGTCTGGCCGTTCGTCCTCGCTACACGGATAAAAATATTGACTTAATGAATTCCCAAGAGCGCGTTCTTTTTTCTCGTCAGCTAGTAGAGTCCGGATATTATTTCCCCTCTAATATGTATCAAGTAGGATACGAACATCTAGTGCAAAAGCTCTACAATAAGGAGATCAGCTTTGATGAGTTTGAAAATCGCGTGAATAAAATCTCGTCACTCAACACAGATTGGTTTGACCTATTGATGCGCGATGCGTTATCCACCGATCAGCACCTCTCTATTTCGGGAACTTCGGGTAATCTCAATTATTATGCCTCATTAGGTCACAGTTTGAGTAATGGAGTGGTGAGAAATAATCAGACCCAACGCACGACTGCGTACCTCAAAGTGATAGCCGATCTGAGTGTGCGTAGCCAACTAACAGTATGGCTGCGGACGGCATTAGAAAACCGTGCCTACAATGCCTCCTCTATCAACCCCGTGGACTATGCTTACAACACATCGCGTACGATTCCCACCCATGAGGAAGATGGCAGTTATTCATTCTACAAGCGTGGTGATGATGATTACTACAACTATAGATTTAACATCCTGAACGAGTTGGAGCACAGTGGGTACAGACAGGATCATTTTGACACCTCTGTCAATGCCGCTTATGATGTGAAACTAACCAATGATCTTTCTCTGTCGGCACTAATGACCCTTGCCACCTCAAACACCAATGGCGAAGAGCATCATGATGACCAAACTTATTACGTTGCAAACCTGAGGTGGACAGATTATGGAAGGGAATTCAGTAAAGTAGCCTTGGAACATAGTGAACTCCCCTATGGTGGTGAATTAAACCATTTCCAAGAACGCTTTCGCTCTCTTTCTGGCCGTTTGATGGTCAACTATACCCATACTTTTGAGAATGAGGATGTACTAGCTTTTCATATCGGCTCTTCACTAGAGAGCACACACACAAAAGGCATGAGACAGGTGCAACGAGGATACTTTCGCGATTATGGCGAGAAGTTCGTAGCGCCTGAGGATCTTGATAAATTTCCTGCATACAAGGCTTGGCTGATAAGTGAAGCTGCACAGCCCAAACGCATGGATGACCTTCTCAATCAAGGATCACTATTCGCCACTTTTTCTTACTCATTTCACAATAGACTCACTCTAGGGATAAATGGTCGTACCGATGCATCCAATCGTTTTGGCTCCCAAAGTAATCGCAAACTATTACCCGTATGGTCACTCTCTGGCAGCTATGATTTCTCAACTCTTCTACCAGAAAACTCGTGGCTAGACTACCTCTACCTACGTACTTCCTATGGTACTCAAGGAAATATGCTACGCGATCAATCTCCAGTGCCCATAATTCAGAAACTAAGTACCGACCCTTACTACAATGAGAAACTTGCTATTTTGGCACGCTACCCCAATCCTGATCTAAGGTGGGAAAAGACACATTCCTTCAGTGCTGAACTAGACTTTTCGGCATGGGATCGAAAGATTGCTGCCACCCTATCTTATTACAACAAATACACAAGCGATGCCTATATGAATTTAGATATTGATTTGGTCAACGGCATTCCCTCTTATGTAGTAAATAGTGGTGACCTTCGCAACCAAGGATTCAGCTGTGCCTTATCTGTACAGCCAGTGCACACGAAAAACGTTACATGGCGTATCTCCACGTCATTCTCCAAAAGTTTCAACCGCCTAGATAGCAAGCCCGAGTATGAGCGTTTCTCGGCAAAGGACTTCCTTCATGGGCGAGCCTTAGTCAAGGGTGAGGCTTTGGGTACTTTCTACTCCTATCGCTTTAAAGGACTCAATCCAGAGGACGGAGGCCCACTCTTCTACGATGGAGAAGAACGTATGGAGGATTTCTTCGGAAAGAGTAATTACGAGGTCTACCAGCAAGTGCTAACTAAATCGGGAACACGACTTCCCTCTATGTTCGGAAGTTTTCGTAACCTCATAACTTGGGGAAATGTCACTCTCCGCTTTAACCTCTCGTACAGTTTAGGAGCTAAGACTCGTCTCTTCAAACCTTATCGAAACGTTAAAAACTTCCTACCAGAAATGAACGTAAATAGGATGTTTTTGGATCGCTGGATGGCTCCAGGTGATGAACTGCACACCAACGTTCCCGCCGTAATAGACCAAATGGTCCCCGCCGTTTCAGCGAAGTACAACCGCCACTACTCACGTAGGCAATCCAAGAATATGCCAGTCATAGCAGAAAACTCATGGGAGATGTACAATTATGCTGATATCCGTGTTGTTTCTGCTGATTACCTGAAGTGTACAAATCTCAGCCTCAGCTACAGAATACCTGAGAATTGGCTCAAGCGTTTCCACATTGAGAATGCTACACTCACACTATCTACAAACAATTTATTTATAATAGCACGTCCAGAATTAAAGGGTCAAACCCCTGTACAAGGAGGATTCACAGAGGTCAACCTATCTGAGCGTCCACAATATAATCTACAATTTAACTTCACCTTATAGACTTGCAACCTATGAAACGAATAGCACACTATATATTGATCATTGCCATTACACTATCGACCCTTGGGATCGTCACTATGACTTCCTGTAGTGGCTTTCTCAACGAACGTTCAAATGACTTAGCCTACATTCACACAGCAGATGATCTAGACGAGTTACTTATCGGCTCTTGCTACCTATCCGTAGCACCCACCACGCCACGAAAATATGAGAGCTATTACTTCTCATACCTTCAATATATGGCCGATGAGACTGAGGAGTTGATTGGCAATACCCGCTATAATCCAGAAGCGAATATTCGTCCTCGTATATTTGGATATTACACGTGGCAACAGCATGTGGGTGATGCTTTTGATGGTCTTAAAAGCTACAAGGAGAGCATCGATTGGCTACGAGTATACAATCATATCCTCACCCTTAATATTGTATTAGATGAAGCCGAACGAATTGACACTCCCACAGTGGCAGATCAAAACCGTATCAAGCGAATAAAAGCTGAAGCACACTTTCTGCGTGCTGCCTATTATTTTCAATTGGTCAACCTCTATGCTCTGCCCTATGCTCCAGAAAATCTAGATAAGCCAGGTGTGCCCCTCAAGGAATCACACTTCATCGAAAAAAAGAAGTTTACACGTGCCACCATTTCTGAAGTATATGCCCTAATATCCAACGATCTAAGCTTGGCTATAAAGGAGATTGAAGGGCAACCGACACGCTCCCTATATCGAATATCAGAGGCAGGAGTAATACTCTTTGCTTCAAGAGTGGCACTTTATATGCAAGATTGGCAGAGAGCTGAAGAGTATGCCTCAAAAGCATTGAGCCTACATCCCACTCTTTGCAACCTCAATGCTTTGGGAGTAGATAGCTACTTCTTTTCGGTTGATAACCCCGAGCTAATTTTTAGCATGGGGGGAGGGTTAGTATGCGCAGAGATGGGTAGTAGCTCACCCATTGGAGGCTTCTCTGTCTCAAAAGAATTATATCAACTATACAATAAGGACGACCTACGTGGTACCCGCTTTATCGAACGTATCAAAGTCAAAGGAGCACAGCCAAATGGCTACCAGCTAAGGGCATGTAAGACAACGCCAAAACTTATGGGAAAGAGCGAGGTGTCCGATGTATTTGTGCTTCGTAGTGCAGAGATATATCTCAATCTAGCAGAAGCTTTGGCAATGCAAGGCAAAAGTGCAGAGGCTGTGCGATTTCTTAAACAACTACACCAAAATCGCTACAAGGTTGGAGTGGCATTACCCGATATTGACACCTCCCCAAAAGGATTAATAAACGAAATCCGCAAAGAAAGACGAATGGAACTCTGCTTTGAGAGTCAACGATGGTTTGATATTCGTCGTTACCGCGTTCAATCTCAATCCCCAGAGAAGATAGAGCTGACCCACACCTACACTATATACAAAAAAGAGGGCAGAAATAGCTTCCCTAATATCACTTACTTCTATACACTTCCGGCTAACGAAGATGAGGGATATGTATTACCCCTACCTCGCGAAGAACGTACTTTCAATGATATTATTCAAGATAATCCACGCATTGAGCGCAAACCAACTAAAATAATTCAACATGAGACCAAATAGTTATTCACACATCGCCATTTTCCTGTTACTTGCGTTATCAGTAGCTTGCTGCAACAAAGAACACATGATGGTTGAGATTGCCCCTGAGATAAATCTCTTTGCTCCTGATGATACTGACCACTCGCCAGAAGCGACACTTCGACGTTCATTTTACGAGCAAACCGGAGCCTACTTGCTCTTCAACGACACGCTCAAACGTGAAGATCGCAGTCGAGTGCTCAGCATCCCTTACAACGTCACGATAACAGGAAGTGACTACTACGAGGCACAACTCTATCGTCTAAAGTATTTGACTACAATAGGTCAGCGAACTGAGGCTGCGAACTTCATCCAAAACAATGTAGCAAAGTATGTCAGCAAAAAGGCTATGCCTTACTCAGTATTATTAGTGGATACGATTATTGCCTACCCATATGATAGAGTATTAAAGACTTACAATATGGAGAAGCCCAACAGAAAGCAAGTCACAGTCTTTGGAATGCAGACGCTAGCTATAGCACACCTAATCGACATTGGCACAAAAAAACAAGAAGAGCAACAGAAATTAGCACGAACCATTCTAAATAATATGGTTAATGAAATGATGAGTCACACGCCAGAGAAATCCTTAGCCCCTTTCTATGCCATAAGTGCAGCTTATTACGACAAATCATTTTCGAAAGAAGAGGGCAATCTACCAAACGTCAAAGATATGCGTGAATTAGGATTTATCAAGTGCTATCGCTTCAAACCTGATTACATGTCTTTTTATCCAGCTGAGAGAGACTTAAAAACCTTCCTTAAAGTATTACTAGACACGCCAGAAGCTGAATGGCGAAGTAAAAACAAGCAGTTTCCTTTAGTCATTCAAAAGTTTGAGCTCCTCAATCAGATCATAGAAAAGAGAGGAATAAGCCTAGCATACTTGAATATGTAATGACCATCGCACAAAGCTGATCACCGTCGTATAACAGTCTCTCCAATGGGTGTAGGCGCGACGGAGGGCGTCCCAGTAGCTACGTTGCTGGAGGGGTTGTCCGTCGAGTGCTATGGTCTCCTTTGCCAGAAGGTAGTGCTCAGAGGGCTTAGTGACCGGCTCTCCTTTTTGGTTTTTCGGCTCTGTATCTATTTGTTTTTGTGGGGGTGGGTTACTAAAAAATTGGTAAGTTTGTGGTTGAATAGAGTGGCTATCACGGAGAGCAGTTTTTTGGAATGGAAGTTGATAAAGAGGAGTACACACCTCAGCAAGGTGGGGTAGAGGATCGCAAAGCTTTTGTGAATAAGTTTTGGGACTTTGTGGAGGGGCATATCTTGGAGCGTGCCTTCAATGGTCGTATGATCGCATGGATTGTGGCGATTGCCCTCTATGCGGTGGTGCAGGTGGCGTACAACTACTCTGCGATGCGTAAGATCCGTATGATCTCTACCAATAATACCACGCTACAGGATCTCCGGATGGAGCACATCACCCTCTCTACTGAGCTGATGAATGATAGCCGTATCACTAGTATTGAAGAGAGGGTGGAGGCGGCAGGGCTATCGATCTGCACGCCCACCACAGCACCTATAGAGATTGAGAAGTAATGACGGGTGAGGATCTACGAGAGAAGTCGCGGCAACGCAATAGCTTACAGCGGACAAAGCGAATCCACAAGGGGTGGGAGCTCTACATGAAGTTTGGACTCGTCCTCCTTTTGCTAGGGGTGGTGGTACTAGTAAAAGTAGTCATTACCTCTACCGTGCAGGCGAAGCAGTGGGAGGCACTGGTTCGCTATGCTGGGAAGTCGCGGAGTGCCATTGACCCTCTTCGGGGCAATATCTACAGTGACCAAGATGTGCCGGTGGCGATTACGGTGCCAAGGTACGAGGTAGCTCTTGACATGGGAAGTGACTCCTTTGATGGAGAGTTTTTTGAAGCTGGAGTGCAAGAACTCTCCGAGGGGCTTGCAGAGGTAGTTGGGGGGCAGTCGGCTGCTAGCTACAAGCAGGGGCTTTTGCGAGCTCGTCAGAAGCGCTCGAAGTACTACCGCCTATTTGGTTCTCGTGAGCTCTCCTACACCGAGCTTCAGGCACTGCTAGAGCTTCCCTTCTTCAAAGGTCGCTCCAGGTATCGCTCGGGCTTGATCACCACAAAGTATATCCGCAGGGAGCACCCCTATGGCAATCTTGCCTTCCGAACCATTGGGCGAATCATGAATGAGCCCGACTCCTTGGGTATGACGCACGGCAATAGCGGGTTGGAGATGAGGTTCGACTCCCTCCTCTGTGGCAAAGCAGGAGTGAATCGCTGGGTGCGGGTGCCCCCACGGTGGGAGCCAGTGGAGGAGGTGCCTGCCACCAATGGAATGGACGTCTATACCACGCTCAATGTGGATATTCAGGATATCGCCGAGAAGGCACTCCGTCGTAAACTGGTGGAGGTGGATGCCGATTGGGGCTGTGTGGTGGTGATGGAAGTGGCTACTGGAGCGGTGAAAGCTCTAGCCAATCTGGATCGTATGGGCGAGGGAAACTATATGGAGCGAACCAATCATGCTCTAGCCGACCTGATTGAGCCCGGCTCTACTTTCAAAGCGATCTCCATGCTGGGGGTACTGGATCGAAAGGGTGTGAACCCACAGGATACCGTGGATGTGGGGAATGGTCTCTACACCATCGGCCGAGGGCTTACAATCCGTGACCACAATGCTCACAAAGGGGGATATGGCAAGATTACCTACAATGAGGCGATCTACTTCTCCTCCAACGTAGGAGTGGCAAAGGCGGTCCTGAAGACCTACGGCGACGACCGTCAGGGCTATCTGGATGAATTGAATAAGATGACAATCTTTGACCAGATTGACTTTGAGATCCCAGGCACTGCCCGCCCACGCTTCCAGCAAGATGTAGAGAAGTGGTCCAATAGTACGATGCCGTGGAGTTCTTATGGCTATGAGATATTAATGCCACCAATCTACACGCTTCGTTTCTATAACGCAGTGGCAAATGGGGGTAAGATGATGGAGCCCTACCTAGTTCGCGAGGTAAGTAGCGGTGATAAGATTGGTTACAAGCGAGAGCCAAGAGTGGTGAATAAACAGATCGCCTCCTCTAAGGCGATTGAGGAGCTTCAACTGATGCTCCGTGGTGTGGTGACGGAGGGTACGGGCAAGGCAATGGACTCACCCTATGTCGCAATTTCGGGCAAGACGGGTACCGCCCAACGACTTGGTGGAGGTGCCTTTAAAGGAGCAGGGCACAACGTAACCTTCTGTGGCTACTTTCCAAGTGAGCGACCACTCTATAGCTGTATTGTAGTAGTGAGCCGTCCGAGAGGCGTATACCCTTCGGGTTCTATCCCAGGGGCAGTGCTTCGTGAAATTGCGGAGAAGACCATCGCTACTTCCTATACCCAGTCACTTGGTGAGGTGCTTCCCGATTCTTTAGCCACCTTTGGCCAGAGGGTGCTGGGCGGTACCACTGAGGGGGTGAAGCATGCGATTAAGTATACAGGAGCAAAGGTAGATCAATTACATAGCAGTGGTACAGAGTGGCTATCGCACCAAGGGGGGGATAGCCTACAGATACTAAGTGCACTCAAACCAGAGGTGGGCACGATGCCCGACCTCATGGGGATGAGTGTGATGGATGCCCTTTTTCTTGCCGAAAAAATGGGGCTAGATGTTCGGCTCAATGGACAAGGAGGAGTGGTAAAACAGCAATCAATCCATAAGGGAGGAAGGACAAAGCAAGGACAGTTATTAATATTGACGCTACGCAACGAGTAGAGTATGAAACTAGATACATTGATGAAAGGAATCGCCCACGATGTAGTGTCGGGCGAACTAGATAAGGAGATTCGGCAGATTACGGCCGACTCAAGAGTGGTGGAGGAAGGCATGCTCTTTGTGGCACTCCGTGGAACGGTCACGGATGGTCACGACTTTATTGATATGGCTATTGAGAAGGGAGCCACCGCTATCCTATGTGAGGAGGTGCCTCAAGAGCGAAAGGAAGGGATCACCTACCTTCGTGTGGAGCATACCGATGTGGTGATCGGTGAAGTGGCTGCCAACTTTTACGACCACCCTTCCCGTAAACTCAAGTTGGTAGGGGTGACAGGGACCAATGGTAAGACAACTATTGCGACACTCCTTTACCGCCTATTCTCCCACTTGGGTCATAAGAGTGGTTTGGTATCAACAGTCTGTGTGATTGTGGATGGGGAGGAGATCCCCAGTAAGCTCACCACCCCTGATGCCCTCACCCTTCAGAGATACCTCTGGCAGATGGTAGAGGCAGGCTGCGAGTATGCCTTTATGGAGGTCTCTTCGCATGCCGTGCATCAGCACCGTATCGGAGGCACCTATTTCAGAGGAGGTATCTTTACCAACCTTACTAGAGACCACCTTGATTATCACGGCACCTTCCTCAATTACCTCCACGCTAAGCAGGGCTTCTTCGATGGACTGCCCAAAGAGGCTTTTGCCCTCACCAACTTCGATGAAACCAATGGTATGGTGATGGTGCAAAATAGCGTGGCAGAAGTGCATACCTACGCTATCAAGCGTGATGCCGACTTTAAGGGAAAGATACTGGAGCAGCACCTTGATGGTACTGATATGCTTTTTAATAACCACGAGGTCTATACACGCCTAGTGGGGAGCTTCAATGCCTACAATATGTTGGCGATCTTTGGGGCAGCTATTTTGCTCGGACAGCCTGAAGAGGAGGTACTGAGAGAGATGAGTCGGCTCACCCCAGTGGATGGTCGCTTTCAGACCGTCACAGCACCCAAGGGGTATGTGGCTGTGGTCGATTATGCCCATACGCCCGATGCTCTCGCCAATGTGCTGGGGACGATTCAGGAGCTACAAAAGCACCACGGTGGTCGTATCATCTCAGTAGTTGGTGCGGGAGGTAATAGAGATGCTGGCAAGCGGCCCATTATGGCAGCTACCACAGCCAAGCTCTCAGATATCGTGATCCTCACTTCAGATAACCCTCGTCGCGAAGATCCCGAGCAGATTATCGACCAGATGATGGAGGGGCTCGATGAGGAGATGAAGCGACGTACGCTCCGGATCACTAGCAGAAGAGATGCGATCCGCACCGCCTGTACGATGGCGATGCCTAGCGATGTGATCCTCATTGCCGGTAAGGGGCATGAGACCTATCAGGAGGTGAATGGCGTCCGCCACCACTTTAGCGATATTGAGGAGGTAGAGAAGATCATCGAAGGGGAGAAAGGAGGAGCTACTCACTGATGCTTTACTACCTATTTGAGTCGCTCAATGCACAAGGTGTCCCAGGAATGGGTGCCTTTACTTATATCTCTACTCGCGCGGCCCTTGCCCTTATCGTTAGTCTACTGATCAGCACATTGATCGGAAGTAAGATCATCGATTGGTTACGGAGTAAGCAGATGTCGGATGCCATTCGTCCCCTTGATATTGAGGGGCAGATGGCAAAGGTTGGGACCCCCACTATGGGTGGTATCATCATCATCATTGCCATTATTATCCCCACACTGCTTTTCAATAAGCTCAATAATCTCTACATCATCTTGATGCTAGTCACCACAGTATGGCTGGGAGCCCTTGGCTTTGCTGATGACTATGTAAAGGTGTTTAAGAAGAATAAAGAGGGTATCCACGGCCGTTACAAGCTCATAGCTCAACTAGGACTCGGGGTGTTGGTGGCTCTGGTACTGATGACTAGTCCAGCGGTGGTGATTAAGGAAAACGTAGCCACCGAGACGGTCAATAAGGAGCTAGTGGTGAAGCACTCCGAGGTGGAGACAAAAAGCACCAAGACCACGATTCCCTTTGTGAAGAATAACAACCTAGACTATAGCGACCTAGCCAAGAATCTTGGACTGAAGCAGAATGCCAAACTCTTTACCCTGATACTCGTGACGCTCATCTTTGTATTCATCGTGATGGGCGTCTCCAATGCAGCCAACCTCACCGATGGACTAGATGGCCTAGCCGCTGGCTCCTCGGCGATTATCGGGGTAGCGCTCGGGATATTTGCCTACGTCAGTTCGCACATAGAGATGGCGAGCTACCTCAATATTATGTTTATCCCTGGAGCGGAGGAGCTGGTGGTCTATGCTGCTTCATTTATTGGTGCCACCGTTGGCTTCCTTTGGTACAATTCCTACCCCGCACAGGTCTTTATGGGCGATACTGGTAGCCTTACCCTCGGCGGAATTATAGCAGTTTATGCGATCATCATTCGTAAGGAGTTGCTCCTTCCTATCCTTTGTGGAGTATTTATGGTAGAGGCGCTTTCGGTGATTATCCAAACCGCCTACTTTAAGTACACAAAGCGAAAGACTGGTACCGGCCGAAGGGTATTCAAGATGAGCCCACTGCACCACCATTTCCAGAAACCAGCTGGAGTGATCGACGCGGTGATCCAAAAGCCTACTCGACCTATTGCTGAGGCAAAGATTACGGTTCGTTTTTGGTTGATCGGGATTCTCCTTGCAGTGCTCACCATTGTGACGCTCAAACTTAGATAAGTCATCATTATTATGAAGTGCAATTTACTTGTTTTGGGTGCTGGAGAGAGTGGCGTGAGTGCTGCCCTTTTGGCACAAGAAAAGGGGTATCTACCCTTTGTGTCGGACTCAGGTACCATTCGCCCAGAGATGAAAGCGGTGCTGACAAAGGCGGCAGTGCCCTATGAGGAGGGCGGGCATCAGCTCCCCTATCTGCAGGATACAGAAGAGGTGATTAAGAGCCCTGGTATTCCCGATAGTGCTGAGGTGGTTCGCCGTTGTGAGGCACTTGGGTTGCCTATTATTTCGGAGATTGAGTTTGCTGCTCGTTACACTACCTCTAAGCAGTTAATCTCTATCACTGGTAGCAATGGCAAAACCACCACTACTACGCTGATTGACCTTGCCCTACGTGCTGCAGGAGTGCAGAGTGTAGCGTGTGGCAATATCGGAGATTCCTTGGCTCGGGAGGTGATGGAGGGGGGTGCCGACGTTTATACTATGGAGCTGAGTAGCTATCAGCTAGATCATATGTACCGCACCCATAGCCATATTGCCCTTTTACTTAATATCACACCCGACCACCTCGATAGGTACGACCACCAATTGATCAATTATGCTCGTGCCAAGTGGAGAGTGTTTCAAAATCAAGGAGCAGGTGACTATGCCATCATCAATGCAGATGACCCGCATATTGCAGAGCTTCAACAAGAGGCACCTTTGCAGGCAGAGTTTGTCAAGACCTTTTCTACCCGCAATCCCAAAGCTTCTGCCTACTTTGATGGTCAATTAATTCACTTCAAGGGGGGTGTCACTTACGACTACACCCAGTTCCTCCTCAAGGGTCAGCACAATGCCGAGAATATTATGGCAGTGGGGCTAGCACTTCAGGCATATGGCGTGGATATTGATCGGCAGGAGGTTCGGAAATGCCTATCCACTTTCGGAGGTGTTCGCCACCGCACTCAGTTAGTCGGTACGTGGCATGGAGTTACCTTTATCAATGACTCCAAAGGTACCAACCTCGATGCTACAGCCCACGCTCTTGGTGCGATGCCCGATGCCAAGACGGTGCTGCTGCTCGGAGGTACCGATAAGGGGAACGACTATTCGCTTATTTTCGACCTTGTGAAGGCAAAGGCGAAGGCACTTATTTTCCTTACCCTAGATACCGATAAATTGCATCGTAGTTTTGATTGCCTCGCACTTCCCACCACCGTGGCACATAGTATGGCGGAGGCTTTTGAGCAGATAACAGCACTGGATTTGTCTGAGGGCGATGTAGTGTTGCTCTCTCCTGCATGTGCCAGTTTTGACCTGTTCAAGAACTATGAAGATCGAGGCGATCAATTTATTGATGCCTTTAAAGCTTTATCATAATGGCACCCTTTATTTTGCTATTTTGCTGATAATAGGTACATTTGCAACGAAAGAGGTAGGTAATTAATGCTAATTTATAGGAGGAAAGATGATGATTGAACAGATTGGAACCAATGCAGGGCTCGTATGGCATGCCCTGAGTGATAGTAAGAAGCCATTGACCGTAAAGGAGATCCAAAAGAAAGCTGGTATACGCACCCAAGATGAAGTGCGCTTTGCACTCGGGTGGCTAGCCAAGGAGGACAAGGTAACCTTTGATGGTTGCGATAAAGATTGCAAAATCTCTCTCCGCTAGGCTTTAGAAGTTTACTGGATATAGTGAGAGCCGATACTAGGCACCCTCTTCATTAGGGTACCTAGTATCGGCTCTCTGTTTTTACTCAAAGGGGCAAAAAACACTCACGTGCAAGAGACCCGAGAGTGAATTGCGAAAGTATCGGAGTCAGCTAGTCTTTGTGCAATGAGAAATGGGAGTGAAACTGCGATCGGAGCTTGATGAAAGTTGAGTTGCAACTAAGCGTTTGCTTTGTTGCAACTCGTCATTTGCTTAGTTGCATCTAAACTTTTGCTTAGTTGCAACTCAGTTTTTGCCCCTAGAATAAGATAAAAAGAAAAAGGTGCTAAAGCGTTGAGATCAACACTTTAACACCTAATCTGCGGTATGGACGGGACTAACACCCGACCTATATCGTAATGTATATTAGAAACTTAAAAAGCCCACAAATGCCAATGTAGCCATTTTGTAGCCAAAAAGCCTAATTTCTAAGTTCTCCGTGGGGACTTTTCTTCCACACGACAAATGTAACACATTTATCCGAAATGCAAAAGCATTTTACAACCAAATATCCATTTAGCCATAAGAATATGGAGTTTCTGCATTTTTGCCTTGAGTGAGAAGTCAAAGGTGTTCACTTACAGGATTAGAAGTGTCCCACACCTCTAATCTCTTTCTGCTCGCTCACTATTCCGCTACACAAAGAGGTTCCAATCACTCAAAATTGACCTTTACGACCAATTTTGGGTTCATTACTCCTCATTGCTTGCTCCACAATAAAAAAACTTTCTCATTCAGGGCAAGGACACAGAAGATTTCTCTATTTGTATTATCTCAAACGATAATACAAAGGGTTGCTTGTCATTCACAACCGTTTCACAAGCCACTAGGAAGCTACGCTGCCTGGTGACATTGTACACTCATTGTAAGAGACAAGCAAGTGGAAAAAATCTAAGCTCATAAGACCTGTTCAGGCACAAGTGCTTTACACAAGTCTTATTTCACAAACATAGCTACGCAAAGAGATGGACCACTACGTTATCTCATTGCTAACGCTATGTGACACATTATATTTTAACAGTAGGGAAGAAAAGATTGAGGCGAAAACTACTCGGTAGTCATAGGAGACAAAGAATGCTTCCACTCTAAAATGAAGCAAATTCTTTTCCCTATTGTTTGGAAAATCAAATAATTATACGTATATTTGTACGTAGTAATGTACAACTTAATACTTTAAGATTATGGGAGTTCAAATAATTTCATCTTCCGAGTTTAGGAATAATCAACGGTACTACCTCGATAAAGCAAAGGAGGAGGGCGTGGTTTATATCTCGCAAAGAAATGAGGGAATATTCTCTTTAAGACCAACCTCTGAAATAGAGTTTTATTACTCTAACCCAATGGTTCAAGAGGACTTAAAGCAAGCTCTAAGTGAGGTAAAGGAGGGCAAAACGCACACGATGAAAGAGGGAGAAAATTTAGAGCAGTTTCTAACTCGTATGACAGAAGAAGGCAATGTTTGAAATTCAATACACAACTATTGCGTTAAAGCACATCGCCAAACTTCAAAAAAGTGGGTCTCCGTCTTTTAAGAAACTAGTCAAAATTATTGATGAGCTTAAACTCCACCCTAGGTCAGGGTTAGGAAGACCAGAGCAGTTGAAATATATGGAAACGGAAGTTTGGTCACGAGAAATTGATAAGAAAAATCGTATTACATACTCGATTGATGATGAAAAGGTTATTGTCGAAGTATTGACCGCTCTCGGACATTATGATGATAAGTAACAGTAGGGAAAAGAAAGATTGTAGGAGTGGGGATTTACCTCACTCCTTTTCTTTGTCTCATAAAACGATCGTTATTTGAAACTTTAAAATCAACATAAAACACACACTTCTTTCCCTACTGTTTTCCACTTCTTTTTGAAGTTTAGTATATTTGATGAGTTATTGAGACTTCATATTTGAATTACTATGGCGAAAATCGGTTATGCTCGAGTATCTACAAGAGAGCAAAATTTAGACCTACAAATAGACGCCCTTAATCGGGCAGGGTGTGATATTATTTTCTCAGAGAAGATTTCATCATCTAAAGAAAGAAAAGAGCTAAAAAAAGCTATGGAGTATTTGAGAGAGGGCGATATTCTTGTTGTATGGAAACTGGATAGGTTAGCCAGGTCACTAAAAGAGCTTGTGCTAATGATAAGCTCCTTATCCGAAAAAGGGATAGAATTTAAGTCACTCTCTGATGCCATTGATACCACTTCATCACTAGGAAAGTGCCAACTTGGAATATTCGCTTCGCTTGCACAGTACGAAAGAGACATTATCAAGGAAAGGACGAGAGCAGGACTTGAAGCGGCTAGACAGAGAGGAAAAATAGGTGGTCGTCCTAAAGGCTTATCTGAAGAGGCTAAAAGAAAAAGACGATTAGCAGTGAAGCTATACGAAGACCCCACAATTGCCATTGATGATATCTGTAAGGCAACTGAACTTAGTAAAGCCACTTTATACAGATACCTCAAAAGTGCAGATATCAGCTTGAGGCGATAGAAGCTCTTATAGCTTTCTTTTCCCTATTGTTTTTTAAGCTGATTTCTTACCTCGAAAAAGTTTACGTATGAAGCGAACAATAAATTTGATTATGTTGTAAAAGACATAGACATTAAGAGCTACACCACCGAAACATACAATCCAAGCAACAACAGGGTAAGTTTCCATTAAATACCCTACAAGCAAAAATGGGGCTAAAGCTAGAGCAAGTAAAAAAATACCTCCTAAGCTATATCCATTTGATGAAGACGACTGACGGTCAAAGACACTATTACCATTATAATCGTCATTATAAGGGTATCTATCGTATTGTTGCATAGCTATAATAAGTTTTCCTCTTTATTTTTACTTAGATATTCCCCTATAATCTCAGTAAGTAAATTTCTTAAAGTCCGTCCTTGCTTGAGAGCAATAAGACGAAGTTTCAAGTGATCTTCAGCTAGTAGTGGAACGTTGCTATTGACATACTTAGTAGCTTCTTCCCTACTGTTATTATCAGTTCGCTTGGTAATAGCTTTATTCTTCTCCGACATTTCTATCATCTAATTAAACTTGTAGAATTACCATTAAACTGATACTTAGCAGGCGAAATTTCATTTATTCTCTTAATCTGAGTATCTAGTGCAAAGTCAATGTATGGGTTATAGTCTTCAGTTTCGTAAAAAGCCACAATGGCATTACGATAATTAACGAAGTCTTCAGGCTTGTCGGAACGAACAGGAATAATATTAGCGTTCATCAGAGCCACACTTTCAACGAGCCTCGAAGTCCTCTTATTACCGTCTCTGAAAGGCTGTAACCTAGCTATATTACAGTGCAGAAAGATTGACCTAGCTATAGGGTTATCATAGTTGCTTTGTTCGTTAACAATCTCAGCAAATGTTTCCTCTATCTCAAAGGGATCTGAAACAGGCACATAGTTTGTACCGCTAATCTTAACAGGAAGCTGACGCAAAGCACCCCTATCAGGGACAGGCAATAAACCATCTGTAAGCATTGAGTGTAATCCCTTTATTGTGAAAGCATCAAGAGCCATTGACCCCTCTTTCTTTATTTGATTGACACAAGAGATAAAAGCGTTATACAGGTTCTTAAGCATAACCGCATCTTCATAGCTTTTAAGAGGGGTAATATCATCCTTCAGGAGACTTTCGGTTTCGACATAAGAGTATGTATTCCCTTCTATCTTTCCAGAGTAAAAGCTCCAATAAACAGCTAGGTCTTTTATCTCAAAGTTCAAAAGAGAAGAAAAGTTAGCACTCGGACTAGTCATAATAAAATCGACTTTCCTCATCTGCTCACTGTTCAAAACTAATCGTCTCATATAGTCGAATATCTATTGGTTTCACCTATAACAAAGGTACAATTATTTTCCTACATTCCAATAAAAACAGCGAACTATTCTCATCGTAAACACTATTAAAATACTTAACTACATTGAGTAATTAGTTATTACAACCATAGTGATGAAGTATGTTAATGGAGATTACATTTTAATGGCAATCTTGATGTTATCACACAAATAGCCAATAAGACATTACAGATAAATGTATATTTGGTTATTATGGTGATTTGGTATAACGACATTTACCACCTATTGAAGTTTATGTATTTATGGCTATAAGTGTGTTATGTATATAATAGCCAATATCACAGTGCTAAGAAAACACCACAAGGATGTAGTATTCAAAAGGTAATAACAGCTATATGGCAAAATGTACATTTTGCAAAGACCACAATAAGGTGATTTTGGCTTTCGGGTCATACTTGAAATCGGAATTCCGTCAGATCATATGAAGCAAGTAAAAGAGAGAGCAAATTTTCAACAATATATCAGGTTCGGGTCGGAGCTCAAGGAGTATTTCCAAGGTTCTTCTTTTCCCTTTCGTTAGCTTTGCGGGTGTCGGTTGCAAGTAGTGTTTTTGTATATACAAAAACCACTTGCCCGACCCAAAAGTCAGGAGTGGATAAACCTCGCAACTCGGTTTAGAAATGAGTGAAAAAGAGACAAAAACGGCAGGGAAAAGGAAGCAAATAAATGTAAGATTGACCGATGAGGAGTTTAAGATGATGAAAGAAAAATCCAAAAATTATCCTTCATTATCTACTCTTGTTATAGATGCAGTTCGAACTTTTGATGACAGAAAGGGGAGAAATAAGATAGACACAATGATAGATTTTTCCAATTATATTCGTCAAACTGATGTCGAAATGGCAAGAGTGGGGAATAATCTTAATCAAGTAGCACACGAAATCAACCTCTATAAATTTGGTAATTTTGAATTACCGTCAATTGAACAGCTTCTAAAGACCTTAGAAGAGAGCCTTGAATTGAACAAAACAATACTAAGGGAGATAAGGCGATTTGGCAATAAAAGCCGAAAGATATAATTATCCATATCGTCTATATGCACATCATAACCATTTGTACATTATTGTAGTTTGTATGGAAGTTACATTTTTATCATCAACAGGGAGCTTTGGTGGGGTGGAATACAATCTATCTAAAGTGATGAAAAATGCAGGGGAAATTGTCGGAGTACAGAACTTTGATGGATTGCTCCATATTTCTAACCCCACAATTGGTGATTACACCGATTACCTAAAAGTTTGGAGCGAAAAGAATAGCAGAATAAAAAACACACAGTTTCATGTTGCTATTTCTTGTAAAGGACAAGAAAAGAGCAAAGAAGAACTGTTTGGTGTTGCAAAACAATGGTTAAAACAGATGGGATATGACGGCATACCTGCATTATTTGTTTTCCATCACGATACTGATAACAACCACATTCACATTATCACTTCAAGGGTTGATCCTTTAGGAAAAAAGGTTTCAGATAGCAATGAAAGGTGGAAAGGACGAGCTATTTTGAAAAGGATTGAGGGAGTAAGATTATCTGAGAAAGAAGAGGCTAATAAAGCCATTGAAGATGCTTTGTCTTACCGTTTCTCCAACAAGAAACAGTTCCTCATGGTATTAGAAAGCAAGAAATACAAGGTCGCTGAGTTAGAAAACGGTGATGTTGTCATTACAAAATACGGTCGTCAAGTGGGTGTTATTTCTAACGACAAGATTAACCAAGGACTATTTGAGAGGGAGAAGACAGAAGAGGAAAACAACAGGGAAAAGCAACTAAAAGCCATACTACACAAGTACAAAGAAAAGATGTCTTTGGCGGAGCTGAAAGATTTGATGAGAAAGTCTTTTGGTGTTGAGTTGATTTTTTTCGGAGGGAAAGGTAAGCCATATTATGGGTATGCTATCATTGACCATAAAGCCAAAGTCGTACACAAAGGAGGTGACATTATGTCTCTGAAAGAATTGTTAGGTCAGCGAGATAAAAACTCCCAAGACGATAAACAAAGTAAACAAAAAGACTACTTCCGACAAAAGGGTGAAAACTTGATTTCTCTTATTCTTGAATCAAAGAAAGCCTCTACGAAAGAAGTAAATGCGATATTGAGGAAACACGGCTTTAGTGTCAGAAAGGGGGGCGTGTTATTTTACTACTCAAAAGAGATAGACACCATATCTGAGACAATAAAAGAGCAATTAGACTATAATGATAGATTAGCACGCACTAGGCTCATTCATACAGGCGACCCAAGGGCTTTAGAAGCTCTTGCACGCCATTTCAAAGTCCACCTAGAGGATTTATCAATAAGTCAGTCAGTGAATAGAACGAATAATAAAGGTTATGTTTCAGCTCAAGACCTCTACGACAAAGCCTTTACTTCAGGGGAGTTATTTTATTATCTGAAGCTATATAATGCTTTTATTATTGATGACCAAGGACAAAAGTTTTTGGTGGAAAGAGAGACTGGCAGTATATCTGAAATAGATACCTCAAACCCAGAGCGTTCCCTTGTTACTGAGCAAGATCCTTACGAGCAACGAGAATTAGAACCTGAAGTCACAATCGATGATTTAACCTCTTTAATAATGGGTAATCCAAACGGACAAGCCAGCTCTGCAAACAATGAACTGAAGAAAAGAAAAAGGAAAAGATAAGCGTTGCTCACCTTTTCCCTACTGTTTTACGGTCTGAATTGTCAGAGCCTACCAGCTATTGATTATGCTTTGAGCTATATCTTTCTTTGAGATTGTAGAATAATAGATATCAGGGGCAAGCAACCGTGGTAAATCCTTAAAGCTCAAGGCATATACAGAGTACACCAAAGTGTATAACTTGAAGTGTATGTTTTGAAGTCTATGTACTACTTGCCCAGTTATTATTAGTCTTTCAGCAGAGTTTAGCAAAGTCTTTTTATTTAGAGTTATTCCTGTGACATAACTATACAAAGAAGTCATTTCTGAGGTCAAATCGCTTATCTGCTTTGTGCCTACAACTGTTGTTACTAATCCTTGCGGATTGGCACTAATAGCACTCTTTAATTCACCACAGAGTTTATAGATTTTTACCGTGTACTCATATGACTTCTTGATATCCTTCGCGTTTTCTACAGCAGCAGATATATTAGTGAGATAGTCATAAGTCCTCTTTTGTAAGGTTCGTATTTTATCAAGCTCAATGTTCATAACCGTTTGAGCTTTGACAATGCTATTTTGTTCCTTAGAAATATTGTCTAGTGCTTTCTTCTCTGTTTCGGAAGCATATGTAAGAGCGGCTGCTACAAATGGGTCAGCTTGCAATTGAGCATAGCCTCTAACAGAGCATAACAATAGTATCAGCACTAGCCCAGTTTTAGTAATTAGCGATTTCATACACGTTCCTTTCTCTTTTTGATAGTTCCACATAAGTTCGCAAGTAAGTTACCACTTCCATCTTTCTATCTATACCAAAAATGGTAAGAGTCTTATTAGATTTATCTGTACTATGAATAACTACTTTCTTTAGCCCAAGTATTCGCTCAAGAAGCGTTTGTTCTTCGGTGTAATCATTAACTCTATACAGCTCCATATAGTCAGTTGTAACAGCGAATACGCCTCGTTTATATATCAACTGACTTCGAGTAATTGTCCAGCTAGTAAAACGAAGCCTTAAAATCGAATACATGACAGTCAATAACAAGATAATACCTGAACTAAATAGTATCATCCTAGAAACAGGGTCTGATATTATCATAGACAGTATAGGCACAGAAAGGCACAGCAAGAGCATAATAGCACTTTTGGCTATTATGTATCTCATCTTAGGCTTGATAGTGACTATACTATCTACCATAAGAATACTTGCTTGTTGTATTGGCTTCAAGTTGGAGTACTTCATTCCAGTCTTTGGCTTCGCCTTTTGCTTTAATTACACTTAACTCATCATTATTGGCTCTGAGACCTGATGCACTCTGAAAAGAGGATAGAGAGACATCATTATAAGGAATAGAAAATTGTTTGTTTTCAATAGAGAAATCAACCTTATCATTTTCCTTGTCAAACTTTGCCTCAAGCTCTTTGCCTTGCATTATTACAAAGGCTCTTATATCGTACATTCTCCCGTAAATATCATTGTCAAATAGAAGAATAGGTTTTGCAGATGAATAATGCTCAATCAAGTTTCTAAACTGATGATCGGAAAAAGAACCTCCAAATGACACGAACACTGAAGCATATAAATCAAGCTGATTTCTATTCAATTGATAGTAGGAGATAGCATCAAACGCACTCTCTGCTATATAGATGTTCCTAACCTCTTGCGACGACCTTGTAAAGTCTGCAATCCACATAGCATTTGTAGAGTCAGTTCCTGAAGCTTTGGACTTAAAACCACCAACACCTCTAATTTCGTATCCTACACATTTTTTTTGTCCTGGGACACGATAAGGAAACCCTATATTGACGAAGTTCTTGTTTGATGTTCTATCTTTTATAAGATCTATATGCTCTGAAAACATTGTGCTACTATTACGATCAATTCCTCTTGAGCCTAAAATTTTGTCTCTGAAGTAGGAATTATCTACGATCTCCCACCTCCCCTTATCAAAGGTTTTAGGACGAAATAGCTCTGCATAGTTCACTGTTCTTTCAGGGGGAGTAAAAACTGCATTGGCAAAATTATGTAGCACTATATTTGTCTTGTCTATATCATTCCTGCCACTCACATTGAACTTGTCAAGGTTCTCTCTCACAAAGGTAATCACATCACCACCCTTAGAGCCAGTACGCCTCCAGTACCCTTGTATCGCATTGTCTAGGGGATTCTTAATGTATATACGATCTGCCTCATCGTTATTAGAGGACGGCAGAACATAGGAGGGTTGTGTTGTTCCCTTAGAACGGTCAAACTGATAACCTAGATAGGTTGCCACATCAATAACTGAAACACGAGCTTTCAATTCTTTGTATGTTAGATTTGCCATATCAATCACCTACTTATACCTAAGGATTCTTGTCGAGACACGTTGTTCTGAATTGACTCTGAAAGCTCTTTTGCACGAGCTTGGTCTTTATCTTGGTTTGCCGATAGATAGTCTTTGTAAAAGCCCTCTACATCATACTTGTCTAAGAATGAATCACGCTCTAAGTTCACTCCACCCATTTCCCAAATGTCATTTACTCCTTGAGCTCCGTGTGCCTGAACGTAAGCAATCTTTTCAGCATCAGGGCTATTAGGCTTTGGCACATACTTAAACTCCTTTTCTGCCTTGAGATCCTTAAAGCCCATATCTATTGCCTTTTTATTGTTTAGGTTCAACTTTGCTTCATAGTATTTACCTGAAGCCTCATTGAACCCTACAACAGTCCTACCGTTTCTCAAATCGTCTAGTTCTTTGACAGACAACTCTACACCGTTTACTCTATGGGGTAATTGGACTTCGTGAACTGGTATTGACCGCAGTTTATTTGTGTCACTATCTACAAAATAGTATTTCTCTACTTTACGTCCATTCTCAACTGTTTCTTTTCTCAGTGTAGCACCTTGATTAAGCTTCTCTGCTTCTTCTTTTGAGAATTGCTTGTTCTCAAGAAGCTTATCAAGGATATGTAACTTATTCATTGTGTACATTACAGCAAGACCTATTACTGGAGAAAGAAGTGCAGTTGAAGCTAGGAGCAAAGCAATTTTTTGAGCTCGAAGTGACACAAACAGCTTTCGCCCCTTAATCTGGCTGTAGGAAATACCATTATCCTCAAGAAAGGCTACGTTTGCAGGGGTGTTCTCTAGTGCATAGCCCTCTTGAAGTCTTGCGACCCCTCTGTACTTTAGCTTATTGCTTGGAAGTATTTCATATTCAATGTAATTGTCATCAAGCTTGTTCCTGTTTTCTTCTGTATTATCGATAGTCACGACAACAGGAAGTTTATCATTCAAACCGTCATGCAACATTCGCTGTTCTGAAGCACCATAAGCCACATAAGCCTTAATATGCTCAAGTGATTTCATCTTTTCATTATAAGAAATTCCAGGAGAAAGATTGAGTAAATAGTTAGCAGCTAAATAAGTTCTAATCCTAGACCTAATATCATCTTCTAATCTCATCTTTTTCTCAAGAAGCTCTTTCTCTTGATCAGGAGAATAGGTTACTTCAAGCTCTTTGAGAACCTGTTCTCTATCTTCAATCGATGAAATAATATCACTTGGCAATGAAAGGTTTCTTTGACTGACAGAAGCAGTTGTCATTAACCTCTCATCTGAATATACCTCTACGACAGGAACAGCTTCATAGTTAATAGCAGGCTCGTTTACCTCATTTGATTTCTGTTCTGTGTCATATTCACGTTGTTCTGCTGTTCTTTCCATAACCTTTGAGCTTGCATATATTTCTTTAGGTATCACTTGATACACCTTATCTTTGTCTTGATAGTAATTCTCGCCTAAGTATTCAGATATGTTCTCATTGTACACTTTTATGATGCTCTCAGCCTGTTTTATACGATGAACAATCTGTTTTTCTCGATCAGTTGTGGCAGAAGTGGGATATTCGCCATTGATACGGCTGTATTGAGCTTGTAAGTCGTATGCTGACTTACCTCGCTTCGCAGGCTTTTCTATCTGGTTTGGTTCCTGAGTGTGCATAGTCCTATCGATGTTCTCTTTTTGAACTTCTTCTACTCTATCTACGATCATATTTGAGGCGTTAAGCACGTCCTCTAATACCTCATTGAGGAATTCAGGTTCTTGCTTTATAGCATCTAGCCAATTGTGGAGATAGTGGGCGTTGCCCTCTAATATGGTTTTTGATACGCCATATTGTTGTCCTACAATAGCGGCTGATAGCTCTGCTACCAGCTCCTCTTTGCCGTATCTCTCGCTCCCAAATCGAGCTTTGATATCTCGATTGAGCCTATCCTTATGCCCTGTAGAGTGTGCCATCTCGTGGAGCATAGTAGAGTGGTACAGATCATCTGATTTGAAATACTCTCTCTTGGGGAGGTGTATAGTGTCGGTACTGGGGCGGTAAAAGGCTTCTGTTACTTGGTCAAGGTGTATGGGCGTGTACCACCTTTGTTGCTCCACAAGGGTGTCTAGTGGTTTGTTAGAGGCAGTAATAGCTCTTGATTGGGCTATGCTCTCTGCCTTGAGTTTTTCGTAAAGCTCAGGCTTGACTTCTTTAACGTTGGTCTGCTCGATGTTGAAAACATTATAATGGTTCAGCATATAGGCTACATTATAGTTCTTCTTCTCGTCAGCAGTAAGTTCATTGTACCTATCAATCGTTATGCTCTTATTGGTCTCTTTGTGAAAGGCAACCTTATTCCCATACTGAATAGGGATAGATTTCTCTCCTGATAGTACGTTTAACCCCTCTTTCTTAGCTCTTAGAAAGGTCATATAGACAGGTACTTCTCTATGACCACCGAGCCAAGAAAGTAGGAAACGGTTTAGCCCTTTGTAGGCTTGCCCGTCTAGGTTTCTAGGGGCAATTGCGACATTATCAAACCAAGGCACTTCGTGATGCTCTACCTCGATTGCCTTAATCTTATTGATAAGTGCATTGGTGAGGGCTTCTGCAAACTTCTTATCTAGCTTCATACTTATTCAACGACAGGGGAAAATAAGGTGATTATACTTGGGTTTCACTAGATGAGATTTCCCTCTCTTTATGTTCAAGAAAAAGTAGAGCAGTTTCTTCTGATGAATGCTTCCCCTCTTCCTGAAGGTATAAAGCATACTCTTCTGAGTAAGCTTCTTGAACGTGTTCTAGGGCTGTTAAAGCCGTGTTTCCTTGATTGCTCATAATTCTATCTTCTATTTTATGTTGTATTTTAATAGTCTTATCTATAAAAGCTAATAGGGGAAGTGGGTCACACTTCTTACCTCTATATTTCATTTCTATATGAAGATGATGCCCGGTAGAACGACCAGTATTACCTGAAACCCCGACAACCATACCTGGTCTTACTTGGTCTCCTTTTTCTACTAGTACATACTCTAAATGTCCGTATGTTATTTCAAAGACTTTGTGCGACAACACGACATAGTTACCTAGACCGTGTTTGCTATAACCAACTTTTTTAACTTCTCCCCAAAAGACGGACAACACCTTGTCATTGTTACACCGTAAATCGATACCGTGATGAAAACGCCTTTTGTTTGTGAAAGGGTCTATTCGATAACCATACGCAGAAGTAATATATAAATCACGTTCCAATGGTAGGGAACATTGTAATGCGACTGGCTCAGTTGATGAATTGCCAAGCAAGGGAAAATCAATAGAGGTAACCTCGTTGTCTGTAGGCTCTTCTTTTCCCTTTTGTTCTAATTGTGGTGCTTTGTTTTCCTGAATAGGTTGCTCTCTTCTAATAGTATAGAATTGAGCTTGAATAGGACAAGACAAAAACAACACGAATATGACAATTAACCACCTCATACAACAAGCCTAGTCTTTTTACAGATTTCTTCTACCTCAGAAATGATACGCTCAAAATTCTTTGAGAGTAACTCCTCTTTTTGGTCATCATTACCAAAATCATAAATGATAGGAAGCTCATCAGGATAATCAGCTTCTTCTTTTTTTATTGACTCCATATCAAAGTTCGTCTTAGCGAAGAACTTTGTGGTTTGGAACTCTTCTGCCTCCTGAATATTTATAGAGCCGTCAGACTTAGTCTTGGTCGCAACGAAATCTCTTGCTATTTGACCACAGAGAAAACCAGTTGGCATATCAGCAATTCTTGAGGCAGGAACTAAATCTCCCATCTCTTCGTTTAAGCTGATACTAGTTTTATGGTGATCAACAGATATGCCTTTTTTTACTTGCTTAACTTTCCCAAAGATACTTGAGGAGAGCCAATCAAGAGTTTCTTTATTCCTTGCAGATGCACAAATGACATTAGCACAAACGCTAATAACTTTCTGCATTCCAATCTTCCCATAATCTGACTCAAGTTGGGGTAACTCTTGGAAGCCAAGAGTGACTGCAACTTTATTACTACGTGCCGTTCCAACTAGACGGTCAATCTTATGGAAATATATAGTTGGCAACTCATCAATGATGATATTTACTGGTATGTTTTTACCACCTCCTGAATTCACTCTTGTCACAAGTCTGTTAATGATAAGGGCATTCAAGCTACTGTTAATACTTTCCATTTCAGGGTCGTTGGCAATCAAGAGATACGAGGGATTTTTAGGGTCTGAAACTTTGAGGTCAAAGTCATCACCTGTAAATATCCAAAACGCTTCTTTGGTCGCTAGACGGCTACAATCAACTCTTAGAGTACCAATCATACCCTCTAACTGGTCAAAAGCTTTATTTTGATATGCAGCCATAAACGGAGCTAAAAGAGGCTGTATCTCCTTATTGGTCATCAAGACATCAAATTGAGTTTTATAGTCTTGATTTAACAAGGTTAGCACGTGTGCCATACTTGAATATTTACCTTCTTCATGCCTGGTGAAGAAGTATATAATTGCAGCGAGATAATTCTCGGCCGACTTCTTGAAGAAGTCATCAGAACCCCCACTAGATTGTTGCCCTTTTTTTAGGGACTCAACTAGCGTAGAAGCTGTTTCACTAGCAGCTGCTAAGTTGGGTATATACTTCTTTTGGATAGGGTTTATTCTATGGGAATACTCAACCTTGGTAAAGTTGATCATTCTGAACTTACAACCCTTTGGAGCATTGCCATCATAGACCGACTTCTGATAGTGATAATATAGCTTCGTAGCTAAAGTAGGGAATTTGTAGTCGTAAACTACAAGTGAGAAGCCCTTTCTTGAGTGTTGTCGAATTACTGGCTCAATAATTGAAAAGGTCTTTCCTGAACCAGGAGTACCAAGTACCCAAGTTCCTCTAAAAGGATTTTCAAGGTTGATCCAGGAGTCTCTCATCTTTCCCTTGTAATAATACTTTGTCGGTATGTTAATTGAGACAGGCGATTCTCTGAGGTCTTGTGCCTGGTCAAAACTCTCATTTTCCAAATTGAATTTATCTTGACCTAAATTGTCTTTGATAATCTTTGAAAGGCTATCAAGTGCAATATGCACAAACAGGACACCAATAAAAGAAAGGAACACATAGCCATAGACTAGTTTTCCTCCTTGTGATAACAGAAAGACACTGGCAATCAGAGAGAGCAATCCAACAATAAGTGGGGCATACACCATCTTATTGATGTCAAAGTCTAGTCTCTTCTTTGCTCTCGTTCCAATGCTAGTGATAATCACCAATAGTATTGTAAAGAGCTTTGAAAATACCACATTTTGATATAAAGCATAAGGTCGCAATCGATCAATTACGATATTTGCTTCACCAAACCATTCTCGAGGCACAAAGACAGATACCTCGATAATCACTGAAATGTATATTATACCTCTAAAGAGTGTATATATCTTTTCTAACTCTTTGCTCTCGTCCATTTTATTTTTCTACTATGATTTCAACTCGTCTGTTAAGTTGTCTATTTTCGGGTGTGTCATTTGCTTTTATTGGTTGGCTTTCACCTAAACCTAATGTGTTATTAATCTTAACAGCACCTTGATATCTACTCGTGATGTAGTCTCTTACAGAATTAGCCCTTTTCTGAGATAGCAAAAAATTGTACTGTTCAGTACCTATGCTATCTGTATGCCCGATGATGCTAATGCCTTTTTCAAGACCATTGCTTTGCAATTGAAGCAGTACAGCATCAATAATTGAATATTCACTTGGGCGTAATTCAGATTTGTCAAAATCAAACAATATGTCTGATGATACTCTGCTGATTATATTCCCAGTCAAGCTATCCATTTGAATATTAAATCCGTTTTGATCATAACCAATAACAGTAGAATCGCTTCGGATTTTGTTATAATAGAGTTCTAACTGCTCCAATAAGGCATATCCTGAACCTCCTACAATTGAGGCATCAGGATATATACCAATAGTAGCTATCGTATGATTGTATTTCTCTAAATCACTCTTATTGGTCTCTTGCTTTGTAGTAGCACAAGACAGCAACAATGAGGATATGCCTATGAACAGTAGGGAAAAAAGTATTATCTTTTTCATTTGGAAATCGGTATTTTAAGTCCTACAGAAAAGCCTGAAATGAGCAGGTTGTCAGAGCGAAATACAAGTAAATTATCTTGTGAAAAGTAAAGCTTCATCCTATTTCTGAATGTAATAGCATACTCTAAGCCGAGATTGAGACCAAAGGTAAAGCCAATATGCCCTGAACCTATGTTGCCACCCATACTGATATAAAAATTTCTATTCTTGCCTAAGTGGAGACTTGGCTTATAATAACCCGATAAGCTGTATTCTGCGGTCTTAAAAGTGGCTTTTTCGAATAACTCACTTTCTCTTACTGTAAAGGCAAATCCAGCAATTCTTCTATGAGATAACTCTTTCTCAAATCCCAATTGTCCTCCTTGCAATACATTCCTGGCTAAAGGATTGATATAGTAGCTTGGAGCAAAGTATAGATGCCAGTCATTTTCACCAGCTCGCATTTTTGTAGTGCTACATATTAGTATTACAATAGCTACGATTGTTAATCTAACTGCTTTCATATTAGAATTGGTCTGCGTTAAGTATATCACTATATTCTACTTCGAGACGAACCACACGTCCTGACAACTGTTTCTCGGAGAGTTCTATGACGAACACTTTTTCTTCAGGGAAAGTGAACTTTTCAAATACGAACACATTTCTGTATTTCTTTTTGAAGCTCTTATCTTGCTGGGAGACTAAAATTGGACTCATCTCTATACTCTGAAATGTAGTTGCTTTTGTTTTCTTCTTATCCTCGACCATAAACCTGATATTCTCAATATCATACTGGATATTGGTCTGATTAAATAAGCTCAAGTCCAAAAAGAAGTATTTGTCTATTGAATAGATATTGTTGAGCCTTATCCTCATTCCATACTTGCTTGAGGAGACATTGAAGAAGTTGTTTTTACTCAAGAGCATATTATAGCAATACTCGTGTAATTGCGACTGGGTCATATCTGACTCAGAATTGAGATAACTCTTAACATCTGAATATGGAATGTTGTATCGAGAATAGACTTTACTCAAGTCTTCTGTATACATCAGGAGATACTGAACCATAAACCGTTCAGAGGTTATTGTGAGCACACCTGAAGCACCCTCTTTAGTCGGTTTAACACGTAAGGTATTTGACAAAGGGAGGTCTCCAGCAATATCCGCAATCGATATATCTACATAGTCAATCCGCTCAGGTGAAACGAAGTGCGTCGAAACATCTTTGTTTACAAATATTACAGGTAAATCTTCTTTATTCGTACCAGCTTCTTGAGCTTGCACTTGTGCAAATGTTTGATGAGCTGTAAAGAAACTCACAAATAGCACTACTAATAAGGAAATACTTCTTCTCATCTTTTCAGTTGGCATTTGTTAGGTAAACTATTGTATTATATTTCACAGTCGCTTTTGACTTTGTCACATTGCTTGAAACGGCTTGTGCAACACTTTGATAGGCATTCTGTAAGGCTTGTGAAGCCATACCCACAAAATTATCAGGGGTGCTATTGATGTTCATTTGACCGCCTTGAATAGCTTGCGAAGCAGCCGCTTTAGTAGCATCTCTGAAAGCCGACTTTGGTACATATAAGCCTCTTAAACCATCGACATCAAGCACTGATAAATCAACCTTTAGGTATTCACCATTGACAAGGATAGACTTAATATCTGCTATTATTCGTTGCTCCTCAAAACCAGTAACAACACCATAGATATGAGTTCCTGATTTAATGATATGGTTATCTATTCGTATATCATCAAGTAAAACAAAACGAATTCTACTACCTTGTTCTACCTTTGTTGTCTGATCTACCATTGCTTTGATAGTATTGTCAAGCTTCTCATCTGATTTCTTTTTGGGAGAAATCGTGTTAAAAGCAGAAGTATTGATATTATCAATCTTTTCTACAACCTTGGTTTCTTGAGCATTGAGTTCTTGGAGCACCCTTTGCCTCTCTTCCAGCCTTATTTGTTCCTCTCTCCTCGCTTGCTCCTCTTGAGGGGTAAGAATTTCTTCCCCATTGATGAGCTTCTGATACATTATCATTTCATTCATCAAGTCTTGATCAGGGCTTTGCATTGTCTCTTGAGAGCCAAAGTGCCCTCCGCCAGCAGGATATGAACTTGGAGCACCTCTTCTAGCTTCAGACAACTCTTGATTGCTTCTTGTTATTTCAGCATTGATAGCATCAATATCAGCTTGATTTGCTTGGGCTATACGCTCTAGGGAATCCAAATAAGCTATCTCTTCAGCTGTGTATATGGTAGTGTCACTTGTGATGATTGTTGGATCATACAGCCCTTGCATTGCTGTGTATTCTGTTTCATCACGGAAAGCATTTTGCATAGCATCAGATTTTGACACAATAGTACCTCCTTCTCCAGCAGGAAGTGACTGTATTTCGTTCACCTCTACTTGTTCATCTTGGTTGGGCTTTCCTTTATTTACTTCTTTGACTACCTCAAAGACGAACCAGCCAATGATAATGACTAGAACGAGTACAATAAGAGGGAAAATGTACTTCTTATCCTTGAGATTAACCCCTTTGAGATTTAATTTCTTACCCATGTCACTTCTTCATTTGGTTAATGTTTTCTATGTAAGTCATTCCTGAAGCTATATACACAGAGTCTTCATGAGATAGATTTCCTCTCTCAAAAAGATATTGGATGCTATCAGAAATTTCAATGGCTTCTAAGACCATTTTATTGTACTCTTCTGTTATAGGGTTATCTGTTGACACAGATTTAGGTGCTTCGGTAACCTGAAATACTTCTTCGTCATATCTTGCCTTATCAAGTAAGACCCCTACAACTAACATAGAAGCGGTTCCCAAAACAATAAGTGGTAAAGCAACACGCCTATGTTTTAGGAGATATTCATTTGCCTTATTAATGACCCCATCTAGTTTTGCTCTCTTCCCTACCGTTTCTCCTAAGTTCTCGATTGAGGAGAGTTGCTGTTCGCTAAGTTTCTTTCTTAATCTCTTTCGTAGCATATCAATACCTCTTCTCTTCAGATAAGTCTTTGTTTGAGATCGTACGATAATCGACTATGATATAGCCAAAGGGATTATTCTCGGTACGAGTAATTTGTCTTAACCCACCAGTCGTTACTAACTCCCTAATGGTTAAGGAATACTTCTTTTCAATCCTTTGCTTACCATAATATCGGAATGTCATATTAGCAGGGTCAAGAATGATACTATCGCAGATAATTGTGAAGTTCGCTGAGTGTGAAAGGATATCGCTGTAAAAGCCCTTATCATACAATGCATTCTTTTGCTTTACACCTGAATCATCAATCAGATATAGGGCATCGCTTAATGTTTGTTCGATATACTTGTCATCAGGAGGTAGTGTAAAGAACAAACGATGAAAGGTCTTTATCGTGCTTTTAGCCTCGATTTCAAAACTCGAAGAACGATCTGTTTTCTCAGCTAATGCAGGTATGCCGTCTTTGATGACATATACTTGATCACTGGCTTTAGATGCTACCGTAGTTCCGTAGGAGATACCTACAATAGCAATAACCACCCCAGCCACAATTGAAAGAACACTCACAATCAAGGCGAGCTTGATCTTTTGTTCAATATTCTTAATAACCATACTCTACCCTTTCTTTATACTGCACCAGCAGCTGCTTTAGCGGCTGTTCCAGCTGTTTGTTTAACTGCATTTTGCATACCACCAATAAAGTTTGAAATAGCCATAGATGTATTTGTTGGAAATATCCACGACACTATTTCAGGGGTCATTCTAAGACCATATCCACCAACAACGGCACCAACAATAGAATACAATCCATTAAAATTATATGGATTTGGTACTCCTGGCGTTGAAAGTCTCTGTATATCGACTTCTATACCATATTTAAAGAGTTGCATAGCAGCTGCCATTATCAAATAGGCTACAAACCCATACAAACAGAAAGAAAGGTATCTAGCAACCCAAGAAGCCCAAGCATCTTTCCATACTGGCAAGACAGAAATTCCAAATGAAATTGGGCCTGTTATAGTTAATATCCCCAGCCCTATTTCTTTTCCGAAAAAAGTTAGCAAGACGCAAACATGCCAAATTATAGAAGCTATAAAGTTGATTATATGCTCTAAGATCCAGTTCATAAATGTGTTTTTGAGATCAAATATGACTTTTGATATATCAAGTAGTTTTTTTGAGAATTCCTTAATATTATCCCAAGCTTCCATAATTGCATTTTTATTCTCCTTAACCTGATCTTCAGCGACTTCGGCTTTGGCTCTTGCTTCCTGAAGTATCTGGTATTGCTTGAACTGTACCTCCCACCTTTTCTTGTGAAGTTGGTTTACCTTATTTACTTCCGTTTGATAAACTCCTTTTCTAGCCCAGTTTTCTATACTATCAAAGGGTTGTCTAAGCCCAGCTGTAAATGACCCCCAAAATGCCAAAACAAAGCAAATAAGTATAGGGCGGAGGAGAGCAAGAATGTCTATACTCTTCTTTAATAGCATCATTTGGTAAGCCTCTGAAGCTACAACGACAAGACTTAATACAGCTCCAAGAGCTTTGCCTACGCCGACTAATGAGCCGTAATAGTGTCTAAAGAAACCTCCGAGTGAAGTTACGATAGATAAAAAATGTTCATCAAGCAATTCATGCATAACGTTTCAGCTCGTCTAATGAGTTAATAAAATAACGTGCTTTAAGCACATTGTTACACTTCACAATGAGGCTCTCCAAATTCTTGAGTTCAGAGAGGTAGGATTTTTGTCTATCCACGTTCTTGACATAATTCTTTCTCATATATGTTATACTGTCTTTTATCTTTTTATGCTCAAGAATGAACTCTGATAGTTGGCTATCAACACCTATCAGCTTACGATATTCAAGGATCTTTTGTTGCATTAAAATGTTGAGCTTAACAAACATCGGATCATAATCTTTATAAACTATGTCCACTGATCTATCCGCCACATCTAACATTTCTCTTTTATGCACATCTTTGATAGAAGCCGTAATGGCTTCATACTTTGACTTTGACATCTTCGCCTGGACCAACATAATAGCCCTCCGCGTTTTATTTGGCTGATATCGCTTGGGGGTAAACTTCACCTCAAAACGAGAATTAAACCAAGCCCATTTCCAGTATAGCGAAGCACCTGAATACTTCTTATGCAAGAAATAATACCACCACGAAGGATGAAACTCCCAAGGTCCAGTTTCCATACTCCTTAGTTGGTAGTGCTTAGCCTTGTCATAGACAGGTATTTGAGCAGATGAAAGGCTTGAAAAAGCAATCATTGCTAATAGTATCAATACAAATCTCTTCATCATCGTGTATAGTCTTGTATTATTTTTGTAGCAATACGCCCTTTATCAACGATCGAGGTCTTGTACCCAATTCCTTGAAGGGTTATATATCCCTCTACCATAAAAATGCAATTCTTTAGGTGTTGATTTATGCTACTAACTCTTGCCTCCAATTCTAGGATTACTTCTAGTATGGATTGTGCATCTGCCCTTAATAGAGGTATTTTCTTTATGGTCGCAGATAGATATTTACATTCAAGATTTATGGCTTCAATCGTATTGGCATACTCTCTTATGACATATATGTTTGTTAAGTGCTTAGTCTGCTGAATAAAAGTATTCAGCAGGGGAAATGTGTCTTTAATATCCTTAGCTAAATTCAAAGCAGCAAGTGCTGTAGTACCCCACGCAGATACCATAGAGTAGCGAGTGGTTAACTCCTTATGCATCTCTTCGTACTTGTTTGTGACATTTGCCACAGTGGTTGACCAAGCGGAATGCTTCATTTCATTCTTATTTCGATACTCCAGTCTATCATATTTTACCTTATGTGACTTTATGAGTAACTCTAAAGAAGGTATATCCATAGGTTTAGCTGTAACCTGAGAATAGCCAACCAAAGGAAGTACGGCTAATGCTATTATGAGTATTATTTTTTCCATAAGTTGATAATATCATTTGCTATTTGTTTGCCGTATTCATTATTTATATAGGTCAAGGGAGCTACTTGTTGAAAAGCATTGTCAAGATTGTCATTACAGATTATACTCATCTGCATCTGCTTAATCTTGAATATGATTAGATCCATTTCGTAGTTGCACCTATTGTAGAATTCAAGTCTTTCTTGAGGCTCAAGGAGGTTCATTTGTGGCTTTGTCTTGGTCTGTTTCTCTAGCCCAGGCAAAGCAAACTTACCGTCTATCACTGTTCCTACCATATCACGGCAAATACCGTAAATATCATTGGAAAGGCTGAATATAGGTTTATATGAAGCAGCTAAACCTAGTGGTTTGTTAAGGATCTCATTGCTTAGCTCTCCAAGAGCCGTTGTAGCTTTCTTTGCCTTAAACGCAAAGAGCTTAATTGCAGCACCTTCTTTTTTGAACGCTGAGATATCTTGTTGGATTTTCTCCACCTTGTTAAGATGTTGCTCAACCATCACCACCATATTTTTCACCTTATTCTGCTCCTCATTCATCACTGTGAACTCGGAACGAATAAGCTCTTCTTGTGCTGTTGCAGCTACTCCATTCGCTGTAGCTTGTGCGGCAGACTTTCTATCAAAGACAATTCGTCCTTGAGCAAAGCTTGAAGTCACAAAAGAGACTAAGATAATGAGAAGTAAAATTGTCCTATTCATTTCTATCCATCACTTGTTTTGAAAAGTCCATAATCTTAGATATTCCTGATGCTCTCCAATCATTACAGAACTGTTGGATTGCAATTTGTATATCTCCATACTTCGCTCTATACTTCGCAAGTGCATCTTTCTCTACCTTTTCAGTAGTGTAAGCCATATAGCACTCAGGGCTTTCTTCTACTCCATAAACCTCTCCATACAACCCTCTACGTATATAAACTTCTTTGAACGCTCCTCTACCAGCCTTGTTGTCGAGGTTGTTTATAGTCCATATCTTTGAGCATTCTATATTTGTTAGACCAAGTAAAGACTGCACTTCTGAAAATCTATCTTTCAGCTTCGTTTGGTCTAATAGGATTGTGATTTCAGAGTTGTTGATGATTGCACTCTTAACAACTTCAGAAGAGATAATATCTTCTATTTCCTGAGTGACAACACCAACAATGCCCCAAAACTTGCGGACGGTTTTATAGAGGTACAAAATGTAACCTGCCATAAGATCTGAAGCGATAGCTTTCCAAGCTTCTTCAATGATAAGGGCTTTCCTGTTTTTCTTGAGCCTCATCTTCTGAAGAAACAAGTCCATTATGATAAGCGTAACAATAGGGAATAGTGTCTTGTCATCTTTTATCGCATCAATTTCAAAGACCACGAACTTCTCATCGAAGAGTGAGGAGTCCATATTCTCATTGAGCGTTTTCTCCATAGCTCCACCTTTGTAAAACTTAGATAGAAGAAATCTAAACTCGTCTATATCAAATGTGATTTTACTCTCCTCTTGCAAAAATGGTATATACTGAAGAGCGAACTCAAAGAATGAATTAAAATTCAATTCTTTAACTTGAATAGACCTTAGCTCCTCCTCTTCTTTGCTGATTTCGTATAAGATAATAGACATCGTCTCATTTTCTTCTATCTCATACTTCTCTTTGAGTCCTTCGATTTTAGCTTGTGCAGACTCTACTTCGGCTTCAGTATTGCCTTTAAGCTCGTTGAACTCCTGTAGCATCTTTATTCTTCTCTTCGCTACAAGTCTTTCATCTTCAATATTGGTCTCTTTTCTTTTATTTCGATACTCAAGCATCAAAACGCTCTTACGCCTTTCTCGTTGCTCATCAGAATAGGCATCAAAAGGTTCAAAATAGAACTTATAGTAGGTCTCAATAGTACGTTGAATAAACTCGTCTTCTACGGTACTTATCTTGCCTGAGGCTCCTTTCCATATTACAAATATCAAGGACTTTAAGAAGTTTATCTTTTCAATATTCACTTCTTCCTTTGTGATTTGAAAAGGGTTCATTGATATAGGTGCTTCTTCTCGATACGAGATATACTTTCCTCCTAAGTAACTACAAAGACCCTCATATGAGTGTCCTGTATCAACCATTATAATATCGGTGTCTTGCTCATAGAGTTGTCGCACTACGCTATTCATATGAAAACTCTTGCCTGAGCCTGAAGGCCCTAGGCAGAAGAAGTTACTATTGGTTGTAAGCTTATTCTTCCCCTCTTTGCCAGTGAAATCAATACACTTGGGAATACCAGCTCTATTTGTGTAATACACCTTGAGTGGTGTGTCTTCATCAAGATATTCTACCTCTTTATATTGTAAGCAACCAGCCACATCATTGAGGGTAATAAATCGATCATACTTAGGATTTGCCCAGTAGCCACACCCAGGTAGAGAAGCAAGGAATAACTCTAGTTGATTAAAGTTTGACTTAGACAACCTTACTCCTCGCTTTCCAAATGCACTTTCAAGGTAGTTAAGTGATTGGTCTAGTTTCTTCCCTACCGTTAGTATGCTGTAGTGCATATAGACGAACATCTTATTCTCTGACTCCACAATGTTTTGTACCGCTTCAATTTCTTTTGCGGCAATAGCATTTGGGGTCGAGGGCAAAGAGGCGTGACGGTTTAGCTTCTTTGCAAGGCGGACACTTTCATTTTTCTGGTTTGGTATATAGATGGCTTGATTATACGCTATTGTTTCAGCTCCTGGAACCTGATCAAGGAAAGTAAACAAGTCCTCTGTATAAGGTGAACCGTTAATATCTCTGCTGAAAGAGGGTGATATATCATTTGGCATATCGACTTCGTCAATATCTACCAAAGAAGTACACTTCACTTTCTTATCATCGAGCTTTAAGTAATGCTCGTTGGCATAGATATTTGACAAGGAAAAATACTTGTCCTTGAAGTTCAAACAGAAGTACTTATGTATAAATTCAGTCACTTCTAACCTGTTAAGAATAGTAGGATTGAAGTGTGAGGTAGAAAGTAGGTCTTTTGCCTTATTCACCTTTTCCCAAAAGTCTTTCCACATTGAAGCATCATACTGAAATCGACCCTTTTTCTTCTCTTGGGTAATCGTCAGGTAGGTTATATGCTTCGTATATTGTCTCCCCTCAAAATATTCAAAATAGCTTTCTTGCAGAAAGTCATTAGAGCTTGGAGCCTCAAAGGGAACACGTGAGAATATATCATGCTTTTGGAAACAGTACCCTGCTCCCAATGTTTTTATCAAATTCTCAACAAACTGGTGATACTCGTCATACCCGTCAGGATCTGACGAGTACTTACGCACAGGGTTTTGTAAGCGAAATACGACTGAGTATTCGCCTACATTATTGTAAATCACCCCATAACCATTCCTATCGTCACAGCGATTGGTGGGTCAATAACAATCTCTGTACCGTC
>ERZ1673752.551-NODE-551-length-63253-cov-9.529020_pt1 | contig 63253 bp, 54 predicted proteins | sample MGYA00580195_ERZ1673752 | MGnify/ENA primary metagenome ERZ1673752 (study PRJEB41218, sample SAMN15661744) | gut metagenome | host: Homo sapiens | place: Canada: London | collected 2015-08-20/2019-03-30 | study: EMG produced TPA metagenomics assembly of...
ATTGAGGGTGCTGACCATGAGTTTGTTGGTAAGTGGACTTTTGTAGCTGATCCGGTTGAGAAGTTTAAGGTGACTCATAAGTTTGAGTCGGCTACTGCTGGTATGGATTTGCCTAAGGATGTGTTGGATTTGGTTCCGGCGGATCAGCCAGATAAGGCTGATGGTTCTAAGGTGACGCCGACTGCCCCGGCTAAGACTGAGGTTAAGGTTGCTGGTGGTACTTGGAAGTTTGATCCGGGTTATGTCGAGAAGGACGCTACTATTGAGGGTGCTGACCATGAGTTTGTTGGTAAGTGGACTTTTGTAGCTGATCCGGCTGTGGTAACTAACTTTGTCGATGAAAACGGAAAAGTTATTTCTGCCCAGCAAAAAGGTGCCAACCCGCAGCACGACATTAAAGGATATAAGTACGTGCGCACAGTTACAGATGCGGACGGTAACGTCACCCACATCTATAAGAAACTGCCCGCACCCACTGCTAATCCGACCACACCCACAAGCCCGAGTGAATCGCTACGCAAAACCGGTAGTGGAACTGGAGTCGTTCTAGCAATCGCGTTAGCAGCTTTGAGCGTTGGAGGAGTCGTAACTGCCCTCCGCCGCCGTCACAGCTAGTATCGCGTAGCTGGAAAACCAGCTGACAAGTTAATAGAAAACTAAATAATACTGGTGGGGAGCTATGATGGCTCCCTACCAGTATTTTTATTCAAAATGGTTTAGTAATCTATACGCTGCCTACAGATGCTCACCACAGCACTACAGCCGTGATTAAGCAGTCGGCTTGGTTTTGAAAATAGCCGTATAAGGCTCTTACTTTACTAGGGTTGGTAAATCCTACCCCAGGTAGTAGATTTGGCGTTTTAAGGCGCTACCAGAAGCGTCTCGCTTATCAGTTACTTCTGGCACCGGCAGCGGGGATCCATCTTTTGCGAGGGCGCGTGGCGGGGTAGCAGTAACCGCCGCTAATGCCAAGCGGCTTTCGCCTTTTAAGAAACGTTGACAGCGCACTCCTTGCCCGGCGCGTCCCTTCTGGGGGTACTGCAGCAGGGGAGTAGCTTTGGCGCTGGTTTGTCCGCTTCCCGACCCGGAAGTAGCAATTCCCGCTACCGTTACCACCAGGGAAGACTCTAAATTATCGGTGCTAACCAAAGCGGCGGTGATTACTTGATCGCCCTCGGAAAGTTTCATCCCGGAAATACCTTTACCCGAGCGTCCCTGGGGACGCACTTTATCCGCGGGGGTACGCAGCAGCTGCGCTGCCGAAGAAATCAGTACAAAAGCGCCATCATCACCGCCACTGCCGGCGGCTACTACCTGATCGCCGGATTCCAGCGTGATTATCGAATAAGAATCTTGAGTAGCCAGCACCTGAGGCCGAATCCGTTTAATCACCCCACCGGAGGTGGCAGCCCACCAGGTAGGGCCGTCCTCATCAGCAAGGGGAACCAGACCCACTACTTCCTCGCCGTCCTCGAGGGGCAGCAGCCGTGAAATCGGAGGCGTGCCGCGCAGGGAGGGCGCCGCTGCCGAACGCACCAAAGCGGGCACTTCCAGGGCAGTCAGCTTATACAAAGTGCCATGGGAAGTCACCGCTCCCACCTGGCCGCGGGCAGTGGTAAGGGCAGTGGAGATAATAGTATCCCAAGGTTCGCGCCCTTCCTCAGTAGATAAAGCTTCATGCCCGGGGAAGCGCGCCACTAGGCCACCTGCCCCTAAGACTACGGTTGCCGGCTCATCAGGGATCTCCAAGGGGGTGTCCTGATCGGCCGTTAACTGGGCAGCGCCCTCTTCTTCCAGCAGCACTGTCCGCCGGGGATCGGAGCGTTTTTGGGCCACTTCCCGCAGCTCGCTGGCCACCAACTCCTGGCGTTTTTCCCGCGAAGCAATAAGCGCCTCCAGCTCCGCAATTTCTGCGGTTAACCGGTCACGCTCTGCCTCTAACTCCAGACGAGAAAACTTTGTTAACCTGCGTAGTTGCAGGGACAAGATATGTTCAGCCTGCACCTCATCTAAATCAAAAGCTTCCATCAGGCGGGATTTTGCCTGGGCGGAGTCCTCGGAGGCGCGAATAATCTGAATAACATCATCAATATCGAGGACTGCGATCAGCAGGCCGCGTACCAAATGCAGCCGTTCTTGCCGTTTACGCAGGCGATACTGGCTGCGGCGCATCACGATCTCCATGCGGTGATCTAAGAACACCTGCAGCATTTCTTTTAGACCCAGAGTGCGCGGCTGCCCATCTACCAGCGCCACCGCGTTAATCCCGAAAGAATCTTCCATGGGAGTGTGTTTGAACAGGGAAGCGCGCACTGCCTCCGGGTTAAAGCCGGATTTCACCTCGATAACTAGGCGTAGATCATGTTCGCGGTCAGTTAAGTTAGTGACCGCGGAAATACCCTTTAACCGGCCTTTTTGCACCCCATCCTTGATTTTTTCAATCACTTTTTCCGGGCCGACCATATAGGGCAGCTCGGTGACTACAATCCCCATTTTCCGGGCGCTAACCCGCTCAATCGTGGTCTTGGCGCGAGTGCGGAAAATACCCCTGCCAGTTTCATAGGCTTGCCGGATACCATCCAGCCCCACAATAATGCCTCCACCCGGCAGGTCGGGGCCGGGAATAAACCGCATTAAATCTTCGGTGGTAGCCTCGGGGTTTTCGAGCAGATGAATCGCGCCGGCCACGGTTTCCCCCAGGTTATGGGGGGCAATATAGGTGGCCATACCCACGGCAATTCCGTTAGCCCCATTAACTAACAGATTCGGGAATGCAGCAGGCAATACTGCTGGTTGCAGGAACTGGTTGTCATAGTTGGGCACAAAATCAACTACGTCCTCATCGAGATTGGACACCATATCTTGGGCGGTCGGAGCCATCCGCACTTCCGTATAGCGCGCCGCCGCCGGGCCGTCATCTAAAGAACCGAAGTTTCCGTGCCCATCCACCAGCGGCATCCGCAGGTTAAAGTCTTGTGCCAGGCGCACAATCGCGTCATAAATAGCGCTGTCACCGTGAGGGTGAAGCTTACCCATAACTTCGCCTACCACGCGCGAGCTTTTCACATGCCCCTTATTAGGCCACAGCCCCATTTCGCTCATCATATAGACTATGCGCCGTTGCACCGGCTTTAAACCGTCCCGGGCATCGGGCAGGGCACGCGCATAAATCACCGAATAGGCGTACTCCAGGAAGGAGGTACGCATCTCCTCAGAAACATCAATATGAGTAATCTTTTCCTCTACAGTCTCCGGGGAGGAGGACGCCGCTTTTTTTCGCTTGGGACGGGCAGTCACAGTTTTCGAGGGCGAGCTTACCGGTTTTTCTTTTAGGTCTGGCTGGTCGAGGGAGTCCGCTGCAGGCATGGCTGCAGAAAACAGATCAGGCTGACGGGGTTCATTCGACTTTTCGCTCACCTTAATATCAAAGCAAAAAACGAGGCACTAGTCAGATTCGGCTCGCGGATATGAGAAGATAAGAGGTATGGGTCACCGTGAGAAAACCACTACTGGAATGCGGATATGGGATATTTTACCCACGCTGTTCGGGGCGCTTAACTGGCGGGAAGAAACCGATTTTTCGGGTGCGCTGCGGCCACTAATCGGGAAAAATAAACGCCGGTTATGCCTAGTCGTCATTGATGGTATGGGTCAGCAGCTGCTCTTGTCACGGCGCGGACATTTGCCCTTTATGCGCCGGTATCTTACACAGACACCGGACGCGTTGGGGCAAACGCTGCGAACCTGCGTGCCGTCTACCACGGTGGCTGCTCTGACCAGCCTGCATACTGGGCTTTCACCTGCACAAACCGGGATGCTCGGGTATCAGTGTTGGGATCCAGTTGCTAGGCGGGTATTGAACCTAATTACTTTTGAAGGCTATGAGCGGCCGGCTAAATCCTGGTGTGAACAGCCGACCCATTTTACTTATGCCCGAAATAGCGGTCTAGAGTCCCTGGCGCTAGTGCCGCCTGACTTTGTGGGATCTAAGCTCAGTGACATCACTTTGCGTGACGCGAACTTAAAGGTGTCCACGAAGCTTTCTGAGCGTTGCGCCCAGGCCGCTACAGCTTTTAAACAAGGGGCGGACTATGTATATCTTTACTGGTCACAACTTGATCATTGGGGGCATAATCTGGGTTGGTCTCATCCCCGCTGGTTACAAGAACTGGAGGCAATTGACCGGGCATTGTCCGAACTGCGTGCGCAGTTACCCCCTGACGTCCTCATGGCGATAACCGCAGATCATGGCATGGTTAATGTTACTGACGCTTCCACGGTTGATATAGCAGATTCAGAACTAGCCTCCCAGGTGGCAGCGATCTCCGGGGAGCCGCGCGCCCTCCACGTTCACCTCAAAGAAAAATATTTAGGTGACAATCCCGCCGGTAATCGCACCCGGAAGGCTCCTGATGCGCTGGTACTGGTACAGTGGCAAAAATTGGTTGCCGGACGCGGTCAGATAATAGCTGATTACCACCAGATTTACGGCGATATTAGCGACCCGGATCGTATCGGGGACTTCACCATTTTTGCAAAGGAAAACTATCAGTTTGTAGATTCCCGTTTCCATAGCCGGGGAGTTCTGCAAATGGTAGGAGTCCATGGCTCGCTCACCCCGGCAGAAATGGAAATCCCCCTAATCTTGGCTTAAATGGTAAGACGGGCAGCCTGGTAGTGCGTATTCGATTACTTACCGCGGCTTAGTACCAAAGACAATATCGTCCCAGCTGGGGATAGATTTACGGTGGGAGCGCCGATGCTTACCTTTGGTTTTGGAGGTGCTTTCCCCGGAAGCCAGAATGGTTTTATCGTTTTCCTCCACGTTTTCCATCCCCGGCAAGACAAGAGCTTCCTGTCCGGGATCAGCGGAGGGGGGAGGAGGGGCAGGGCGCGAAGGCTCCCTAGCTTCGTTTCTTGACGAGCCCGCGGGGGCGCGTCTGGTCAAATCCAGGTTAAGAGCTTCGGCTTCGGAAAGAGTGCCTACAAAAGTAGGTTCGCTGCTATCCCACACCGGATCTAAGCGGCGTTTATCTTGCGGGAATTGCGCGGCGGGCTCCGCCTGGGGGATCGTTGATTCTCCTCCCAGTTTCTTCGTCACTGCGGGACTGAAATCGCTTTGCGGCTGCGCAGAAGAGGACGCAACGGGGTTTTCTTCCGCAGCAGGTGATCCTTGACGCTTGCCGGAAAGGGAAACTATCTCCGCCGGGGTGCTGGCCTGAGTATCGCTAGGTTCGTCCTCTACATCGGAAATCTCGTCTAAGTCGCTTTCTGCGGGAAGTTGCAGATCCGGGGAACTATCGCGTTTTCCGCGCGCCGCCGCCAGTGCTTCTAAGAGTGCTTCAGTACCGGTATCCGGTTTTTGCGGGGGAGTAGTTTCCGGGGAAGATAAGGGGAAAAATTCTTCGAAACTCGATACTTTTGAAGCCGGTTGGGGAGCCTCAGTTAACCAGGTTGCTTCCTGGTCAAGGGCGCTTACTGTGGAAGAGCCAGGCTCCATATGCCAACGGGCAGTCAAATCGCGGGCATCTTGGGTAAAAGTCAAAATAATTTCCCACGGTCCTTTTCCGCCGCGAACCGCATCCCAACGCAGCGAAGCTGCCGCCACCCCGCGGGCAGCGAGACGATCTATAACTAGCTCTCCTAGCTGAGGAGAATCTGATTCCCCTCCTATCTGACAAGCTTGCGCCTGATTCGCAATGTGGCGGCGCTCGGCCAAAATCGGCGTAGCGTAACGTTGTACTTTCGCAAGTGGAAGCTCAAACTTATCCGCGATCTCATTAGCGGTACTGCCGGCGCGAATTAGGGCTTGAATTTTACGTGGGGGAACTGTTTTCTTCGGGCTTTGTGGCACCGCTTCCAGGTTGGGGCGCTCCGGACGTAGCGTGTCGCGAAGCTCTTGAGTGATGGCCAAGGCGTAGCGGGTGCCTTCCTCATCGTTGAGAATCAGCTGATTACCATCTGGGTGCAACCCCAACAGCTCTAGGTCTTTCATATTCCTCCGTTCCCTTGCTTCGAGATTGCCACGTTCAGGGGCATTTTTTGCCTATTAGGCGCGGTGTGTCTGTCGTATCTAGCATTTTAGGGCTTGAAGTGTTAATATCCCCGCGTCTATTGTTTACTTAACTGTAGACCTAAGCACCATCTTAAGAAGGGACGAACCGTGGCAACAGATTATGACGCCCCCCGTAAAAATGAAGAGGAAGTCGAACAGGACTCCTTAGAAGAACTGAAGGCTCGCCGCGCGGAGGCCAGCGGTTCCTCTGAAGTCGATGAGGACGAAAACGCAGCTGCAGAAGATTTTGAGCTGCCTGGCGCTGATCTATCCGGCGAAGAACTCTCTGTGCAGGTAATTCCGGCACAAGATGACGAGTTTACCTGCTCGGTATGCTTCCTAGTTCAGCACCGTTCCCGCCTGGCGGGAGCAGTTGACGGTCAACCGGTTTGCCTTGACTGCGCTGAATAAACTGGCGTTATGAGATTTTTTCCTCCCCGACGTAAACGTTTCGATAAAGACGAATCTTCGCCGCTAGCCCCAGGCTCGACTGCCTCCGATAAGCCGGAGGAGACCGCTAAGGCAGCAGAGCCTTCCGTAGGTAATTGCGCCCTGGCACCAAGTGATGACGAAGTTTCCGCTAACGCCCAAAGCTCTAAGCGGCAAGGCCCTTACAATGAGGGCGAGTCGCCGGAGGGTAGCGAGTTCTTAGATATGGGGGTTTTGCGGATCCCCATGATCGCGGGATTACAAGTTCTTCCAGTTCAAGACGCAAATGGCAATATCTTGGCTCTAGAGGTAGTGTCGGGAACCGCCCAGATGCAGCTTGCTGCTTTCGCAATGCAACGTTCCGGGGGACTGTGGGATGAGATTCGCCAGGAGCTTGCTGACCAGCTTAAAGCTGAGGAATACCAGGTTTTTCCGCTCCCCGGTCCTTTCGGGGAAGCGGTGCTGGCGCGCCCCATCCCGGAAGGTAAATCGGCGATTGAGGGAGCAATGCCCCTGCTCTTGTGGGGGATTGAAGGCGATCGCTGGCTGCTGCGAGTCATCGTCAGGGGACAAGCTGCCGAGGAAGAATCCGCTCGTGAAGGCCTACTAGAAGTCCTAAGCGGCATGGAGGTAGTTCGCGGGAAAGAAGCCCATGTACCGGGAGAAGCATTACCGATCGAACTGCCTGAAGAACTACTTGAGCAGTTGGGCGTGGGCGAGTAGTGGCTTCCGAAGAAACGACACCTGCAGTTGCGGAAGGTTCACAACCTCGGGTAGCCGCCCAAGTTTGTGAGGTATCTGAGCGACAAAAAGCCTCCCTTTTTGGGGTATTGCGTTCGGTTACTTTTCCGGCTCCCACCGGAGCTGGTTCCTTTACTGCCACTCTTTTTGATGGTACCGGGTCAATAGATGTGGTGTGGCTAGGGCGGAAAAGTGTTCCCGGTATCAAAGCTGGGATTCGTTTAGCGGTGCAAGGGATGGTTATTGCTCGGTCCAGCGGACTTTGTGTTATCAACCCTACTTTTCAGATTGAGCCGGTTCGCGCTAATGAGCAATAGTTTAGAGTCAAATGATGACCGGGGTGAACAGCCAGAATCACCCCGCTTTTCAGTAGATGCTGACCTGCGGGGACAATCCCCGTTTGCGGGACAGTTAGGTGGTTTGGGATCCCAGTTAGGGTCGCAGCAGTTTTCTATGCGGGAAGCCATCGGCGGGCCTTTGGGAGCCTTAGAAGCTACCTTACCCACCATTTTGGTAGTGGCGATCTATCCTTTTACTCATTCTCTGCGGCTGCCGGTTATCTTGGCGCTGACGGTGACCGTTGTTTTCGGAGTGATCCGTATCCTTCGCCACCAAAGTTTGCGCCAGGTGCTAGCCGGCCTTGCCGGTACGCTAATCAGTGTATTTTGGGCCTGGCGTAGCGGTCAGGTGGAGAATTTTTTTGCCTTTGGTTTTTGGATAAATGGGGTTTACTCAGTGATCCTGCTGGCTACCATCCTGGTACGCCGACCTGCGATCGGCTGGCTGGTAGCTGGGGCTATCGGCAAATTGGATACCTGGCTCCATCCACAATTCCGCAAGTTTTATGAGCTTTCCCGGCTTTGCACTTGGCTATGGATAGGGCTTTTCACCTTGCGATTAGCGGTGGAACTACCCCTGTACTACGCAAATCTGCTGGTTCCCCTGGGGGCAGCGCGACTAATCTTAGGGTTGCCCGCATTTGCCCTGGTAGGTTATTTCAACTGGGCTCTACTGCGAGCAGAGACTTCCCGGCTACGTGGCAGTGACCGCTAGTCTTCTTGCGCCGGATCCGTTACTTCTTCAGGCGGGGGTGCAAACAGGGCAGTTATTTGCTCTAAATCCTCTTCTGCCTCGGAACTAAATAGCATCAAAAGTTCATCGAGTCCTTGCAGCAAAGTATCCGGGCGGGGAGCAAGAGGACGCGAATCACGTAAAACTGCTGCTAATACTACTGAGGGAGGCAGATCGAGGGCGGACAGGGGTTGCCCGGTTAAGTCAGAATCTTCGGGAACGGTTAGCGAATACATGTTGGTGTCAGAAGTGTGGAAGCGGAACAGATGTACTGGGATTCCCACAGACACTACTTCTTCCACTAGGGAAGTCATAACCCGCGGGGTAGAAACGGCTACGTCTACTCCCCAAGCATCATCGAAGAGCCACTCGTTTTTGGGATTATTGACCCGCGCCACTGTTTTAGGTACCCCGAACTCGGTTTTTGCCAATAGGCAGACCACCAGATTCACTTTGTCGTTCCCGGTAGCGCAAACTACTACATCGGCCTCGCTGATCTCTGCTTTAGAAAGTGTATCTAGGGAGCAAGCGTCCCCTAACACCCAGTCTGCCTGCGGAATCGAGGCCACTTCCATGCGGGAAGGATGATTATCGATCAAGGTAACTTCATAGCCATTAGCCACCAGTTCGCGGGCAATAGAGCGTCCTACCGATCCGGCTCCGGCAATCACTATCCGCATATTAGTCCTCCTGCGCTGGGGGTCGCTTGAAAGCCCGCTCTACCTGGGGTGCCCGCTCCGAAGGCACTGTGCATATCAGTTCGTCGCCCTCTTGAATCACCAGGGAAGAAAGGTTGAAATAGGGTTCACCATCGCGCCCAATGTAGGCAACTTTGATATCCAGAAGTTTTTGGGTCTGCTGTAAAGAAACCCCCACCCAGTCTTCACAAGGGAAAATGCGAAGCATCTTCACCTGATAAACCGAATCCGAATACGCCAGCTGGGTATCGTCTGGCAGCATTAGGCGCAGCATTTCCGAAGCGGTCCACGAGACCGGAGAGGTAGTGTTGATCCCCAGTTTGCGGTAGATCTCTGCGCGGCGAATGTCGTAAATCCGGGCGACTACCCGGTCAATTCCAAAAGTTTCGCGTGCGATTCGGGCTGCCAAAATATTGGTGTTATCTCCGTTAGAGATGGCGGCGAAAGCATAAGCTTCCTCAATGTTGGCGCGCTCTAGTACTTCCCGGTCGAACCCAATCCCGGATACTTTTTGCCCTGAAAAATCAGTGGGAAGTTTTCGGAAAGCGTCGGGGTTGGAATCGATGATGGCAACCGAATGCCCCTGTTCGTCCAAGGTCTGTGCGACTCTGGCGCCTACTCGTCCCGAGCCTAAAACTACGAAGTGCATGCAAGTAGCGTAAACCTTTTCTGGGCTATTTTCAGCTTTCAAAACAGCAGAAACTATTAGTTTTTGCTAGATAGTGGGATGATCGGGGTGTGAAAGACGACAAAGAACGCTGGCAAACCCCAGCCCTGCGTAAACCGCAGCTGATGCGGGAAGGACTATCGAAACGCTACGCCCTCCCAGTTTTTGCTTCGAATGCGCTGTCTTCTGTTTCCTACGCCCCGGATCAAATCCTGTTGACACTAGGGGTGGGAGGAATCGTAGCCTCTGGTATTTCCCTCTGGGTGGGGGTAGCGGTTTTCGCAGTCATGGTGGTGGTGATTATTTCCTACCGCCAAGTAGTATTGGCCTACCCACGCGGCGGGGGCGACTACGAGGTGGCGCGGCAAAACCTGGGACAATCTGCCGCTTTGGTTACGGTAAGTGCGCTGCTCGTTGATTATTCTTTGACGATCGCGGTTTCTACCACGGTGGCTGGGCATTATCTTTCGTCTTTATTTCCCTCTCTTAGTGTTCACCCGGTTTGGGTGGCGCTGGGAATAATAGTCATCTTGACGGGATTGAATCTTTCGGGAATGCGCGAGTCCGGAAAGCTATTTGCCATCCCCACGTATCTATTTATGGCAGCTATTGCGCTGTTAGCTATCTTTGGATTGTTAAAGGAAGCCTTTGGTACCTTAGGGCTGGCGCAGACAGCGCAGATGGAAATCTTACCGTCTGCTCCCTACCAAGCAGGGCTTACCGGTCTGGGGGGATTGCTACTGTTTTTAAGGGCGTTTTCGGGCGGCTGCGTAGCCTTGACTGGAATTGAGGGAATCAGCAATGGGGTGCCTGCTTTTAGGAAGCCGCGCCCTAAAAACGCGCGGATAACCCTGGCGCTTTTCGCTGTAATCAGCGCGGCGATGATGTTTTCCATGCTGCACCTGGCGCATGTGACAGGAATAAAAGTTCCGGCTTTTGACTCCCAACTACTCAGCGCGGATGGCCCGCTGAAGGCTAGAGAAGTACCTCCGGTGATCGCGCAATTGGCGACTACCATTTTTTCTGGTTATCCAATAGTGGCTTCTCTGGTAATTATATTTACCGCTGTTATCTTGATCTTTGCTGCTCACAGTGCCTTTAACTGGTTTTCGCAACTTACCCAAGTGTTATCCCGTGACGGGTTCTTGCCGCCCCAAATTTTTCGGCGAGCAGATCGAAGTTCCCTATCCCCAGTTATTTGTGTTCCGGCTTTGGTAGCAGCAATTCTGATCGTGGTTACCGAGGGGCAAGCCCCCAAGTTAATCCAGATGTACATTATTGGGGTTTTCATTTCTCTGACTCTTTCACAACTGGGGATGCTCAGGTACTGGAACTCGAAACTGCGTTTGCGGACTTTTGAAAAGAACCGGAAGATATTGCGGCGCCGATGGATGGTAAACGCGATCGGTTTCATTTGTACCGCCACGGTGCTGGTGGTAGTGACTGCTTCTCGGATTACCAGCGGTGCCTGGGTGGCTTTAGTCATGATGGCAATCTTGTTTGTTCTCTTGTGGAAGATTGGGGACTACTATCAGCGCTTAAGCGTGGAAACTGAAGTGGTTGATTTCGCTACTGCGCGCTCCTTGCCTTCCCGGGTGCAAAGCCTGGTGCTGGTTTCTAACCTAGACAAACCCACTATGCGAGCTATCTCCTATGCTTGTGCCTGTCACCCGTCCTCGCTATCTCTAGTTCACGTAGAGATTGAAGCTGACGATTTTGCCCGTCTTAAAGATAGTTGGAGGCAAAGCGGGGTGGAAGTTCCACTGACGGTACTGGCTTCACCCTTCCGGGATATTACCGGGCCGCTGCTGCAACATGTGCGCTCTTTGCGTCACCGCTCTCCCCGCGACCTGGTGGTTATTTATATTCCCTGCTACCGGGCGAAATATCCTTGGCAAAAGCTATTGCATAACCGTTCTGTTGAGCACCTTCGCCACCAGCTGCGGGATTTACCGGGGGTATTAGTGGTGATGGTGCCTTGGGGTTTTTCTGATTCCCACAAGAAGGCGGATCAGCGAGATGGGGTAGACGCACTACTTCCTCCAGAAGAGCATCGCCGATCCTCCCCGGTGTTTGGGGGGAGATCCCAAGATATTACTCGGGGTGCATTTGTAGGGGAGAATGATCATCTTCCCTGGATAAACGGTGTTCACGGCGGCTGGGGGATAGAACAGTCCTCCCCGGAGCGTAAATCTTCTGCCCCGGAAAATATCCAGCCCGATTTTTCTGCTGATTTCTAAGTATTGAGCATTAACTTATGAACGAAGTTTCCTTGCAGCTATTGCGTCCGGTTCATGGCGGTTACTGCCTGGCACACCGGGACGGTAAAACCTATATGGTGCGTTTCGGATTGCCGGGGGAACAGGTAAAAGCGGTTCCGGTCGCTAAAAAAGGCAAAGTTATTTTTGCCGAGGTGAGTCAAGTGCTGCAGGCGTCTAACCAGCGACAAACGCCGGTGTGGGCTCTGGGTGGGCCGGGAGCAAGTGGTGGGGCGGATCTTTGCCACGTGAAACTGCCGTTCCAACGCATCTGGAAAGCTGAGGTGTTGGCAGATTGTCTGCGCAGACTTGGGGGAGAAGAAGTTTACGCGCAAGCCCTTGATGCCTGTGGGGGAGAGCTGAGCTGTCTCGGCGTAAGTAGTGGTCGTGCTGGCGCGAGTGATGCTGGGGGCAAGCGCGGCGGCGGGGCGGTAGAGACGGCAACGAGTGCCGCGGGCGGTGAGGATGCGGATAACGCTGGCGGCGAGAACGGCTTAGGGTATCGTCTGCGCGCTGATTTTGAGGTCAGTCCTGCTGGGCGATTGGCGATGACTAAGTTCCGCGGAGAAGAACTGGTAGAGATTGATAGTTTCCCCCTGGCAGATCCGCTGATCAGTGGCTCGTCTTTATTTAGCGATCCCGACAGCTGGAGCGAAGTTTTTAAGCCGGGAGGGCGTATCCGGGCATGGGCAAGCGCGAATGGGCTGCGAGTTTGGAATGGACGTTCCCTGTTTGATGAATCCGCTAGAGAAGTCGCAGAAAAGAACGTGTGTTTAGCGGTTCCCGGCTTCGGAGACTACCTGGTGACCCCGGATGGTTTCTGGCAGGCGCATCGACAGGCGGCACGGATTCTATGCGAGCAAGTAATGGCAGCGGCTACCAGCGATTGTGGTCAGGGTCGCTTGGCGCTTGCTGCTCATAGTGAGGAGCTAGGAGACCCCCTCAGTCGTGAGGGTGACGGGAGTGCCGAGGCGAGCGAGCGTAGCGAGGCAGATTCGAGTAGTGATCGCCTACCTGCATTTGGGGACAGAAAATGGGAAGAAATCCTGGAGCTTTATTCGGGTGCGGGGCTATTTTCGCGTCCGCTAGCTAGCGTTCTGGATAAGGGAGGACGCCTGACCACTTTGGAGGGCTCAAAGCCGGCAGTGAAAATGGCGCGCAAGAACCTTGCTGGATTGCCTGGACGTATCGAGGTTCGTGCGGGGCGGGTAGATGCCCGGGCGCTCGCGGGCTATGCGGATAGGATTAGCGCTTCCTCTTTAGTGGTGATGGATCCGCCGCGCAGCGGTGCGGGACAAAAAGTGATGGCAGCGCTGGCGCGCTTGCAACCGGAGCGGATAATCTACGTAGCCTGCGACCCGGCGGCTCTCGCTCGGGATTTGAAAGTCGCGGTTTTATCGGGCTACCAAATCCGGTATCTGCAAGCCTTCGACCTCTTCCCCCACACCCACCATATCGAGACGGTGGCTCTGTTGACTAAAGTACATAAGTAAAAGTGTAAAAAAGGCTTGCAATAAGGGGCTTTGCGAGATTTTTCAAATTAAAAATTAGACTGCAAAATATGCTTGAAAAGAGCATAAAACAGTGGTGATTTTATAGTTGGATAGACGGGAATACTGAGAATAGGTTGGGCAGACAAAAGATTCGGTGCAGTATGCCTTGAAGGTAGCATTGACTTCTATGGAAAGAGTGGATTCACCTATGCTAGCGAATTCGGTATTCGTTATTATGGACTTCCAGAGGGTGAAGATGCATCGTTCTTCCTTTGCAAGGAGTTGATTCCGGGTTAGTTAAATGACATAACTGGAAAGTATGAAACACCTGAAGGATATTTTGTAGATGAAGATGAAGCTGACAAATTTGATAAGGGTTTTCCATACAAAGAGAAACTTAAGAAATCGGGACATCTTTTCTAAACGAAAAGATTTATGACCTGAGTCGTGCAACTTTAGTGATAGAAAACCAGAATTATTTAAAGAAATTAAGGACTATCAAGCAGTAGTTAATAGACTAAAATTTAACCATATCTCGCCAACTTCGATTTCTGAAGTATGTAAAAGATGATTTAACAAGCTACACATGTTGGGGCAGGCTTCAATACGGTCAGGTATTTTGAAAGTGAAATAGTTTGTTATTTTTACTTATTGAATAAGTCTGCATGACTTCCTGTGCGTGATGCAACAAGGGTGAGTTCATCGTCGTTTACTGCGTAGATTAAAAGCCAATCTGGTTGGATATGGCATTCTCTAAAACCAATATAGGAGCCTATGAGTGCATGATCTTTGTATCTTGCCTCTAGGGATTCTTTCGCGCAGAGTTTTTCGAGCACCTCCCGGAGTAAAGAAACGTTCCGTCCGCGTTTCTTAATGCGCTTAAAGTCCTTACGAAACCTGGCTGTTGTCTGCAGCTTAAGCATAAAACTTAATCCTCGGCATCTAGGTCTTCAAACAGCTCTTCAGGTGAGTTGTAGGTTTTGGTTTGAACCTTGCCGGACAAAATATCGCGAGCTTCAGCTAAAGCAGACAGGGTTTCAATATTGTAGCTTGGCTGCTTAATGGCGAAAGGAAAACCGCCTTCCATAATGGAGGTGCGTAAGAAAATGTTGATGGCATCGGTAATGGAAATGCCGAAGCTGCCAAATAAATCTTCCGCATTATGTTTTACGTCTGGTTCGATGCGTATGTTGATATTTGCAGTTTTAGCCATGGATCTATGCCTCCTATTGCTGAAAGTATATTAACTGTGTAAAACATTTGCAATACAAATTTAGAGATTATCTCTTAAGTGGGCTGCGATAGGTTTAGGGTTTTGTTGTGAGCTAGCGGAGCCTTGGCATCAGAATGTGTAAGTACCTTATTTCTATTATTAAGCCCTCCGTAATTATGCTCTTTACCAGCGCGTTACGACGATTGGCGGCATTCTGGCCCGATGGTTGGCTGTAATTCGTTCCGATGATTGGCGGCAATTTGTTCCGACGATTGGCGGTAGTGGGGAAGTAGCGTAATCTTGCTCTCTAGTTTGTGAGTATCCTCAATTCTCCTAAATTGATAACCATTCTCATTACCGTTAAGATTTGTGGGTAAGTAAAAGTCAAACACAACCAAACTAGAAAGCCGTTAGGAATATCGTGCAAAAAATAGACTAAAAGTGCTGGTCTCTTCCGTCATTGCCGCCGTTTTTCTGCTGTCTACGACCGGATGTGCAACCAACTCTCATAGCGCGAATGTGGGCAATAAATCTGAGTCGAAAAAACCCGTCCTGTATGCCACGTTTTTTCCGGTATCCGACCTGAGTAAACAAATCGTGGATGACAAGATGGAGGTAAAGTCCGTGATTTCGGGCTCTCAAGAACCTCATGATTTTGAACTGCAAACTGCCCAGCGGGCAGAACTATCTAAATCCGACTTGATTGTTTACAACGGAGCCGGCATGGAAAGCTTTATTGCAGATTTACGCGAAGCAATCGGGAAAGACGAAAAATTCCTTGATTTATCGCAAGGGCTAACGCTACTAAAAAACAAAGATGCCGCGCGCACTGACAACACCGCAATCAACCCTCACACTTGGCTGAGCGTAAAAAACGCGCAAATCGAGTTACAAACCATTTACGAAAAAGTAAGTGCTATTGACCCTGATAATGCCGGCTACTACCGGGAAAATCTAAAGAAAGCCCAAGAAAAGTTCCAGGCACTAGATAAAAAGTTCCAACAAGAAATAGCTAAAATCCCTGCCGAAAAACGCTACTTTGTTGCCTCTCATGCCGCCTTTAACTATCTGGCGGACGACTATGGACTAAAACAGGTAGCAGTCACCGGAATCTCTCCCGAGGACGAACCCTCGGCTAACCAATTGGCTACAATCGCTGAATTCGTTAAAAAGCATCAAATCAGCACCATTTTCTTTGAAGGTAAAGCCACTCCGAAAGTAGCGGAAACTCTAGCGCGCACTACCGGAGCAAAAACCGGAACCCTCTACACCATGGAGCATCTAACTAAAGAGGAAGAAAACCTAGGATACCTCGGGCTAATGCAGAAAAACCTCACTAACCTGATGGAATCCTTCCGATGAGTAAAGTACTAGAAATAGAAAAACTCCACTTTACTTATGGAGAATATCCGCTCTTGCAAGGAGTTGATTTCTCGCTGGCAGCCGGTAAGTTCGCGGCGATAGTAGGGGGAAACGGTGTCGGCAAAACCACCTTGATGAACCTAATTCTCGGAAAACTCAAAGCAGGAACAGGACAAATCCGGTTGTTTGAAGATTCACTCAGCGTCGATAATCACTATCGCGACCTCGCCTACCTATCGCAAGAAGCTGTCAGCAGATACCGAAACTTTCCCACCACGGTTAAAGAACTGCTAAAGATGTATTTAGCGCAGCTTAAACAGAAATCAGACCCGGAAGCGTTACTGGAAAACGTTGGGTTAGCGGCGGTGCAAAATCATCGTTTAAGTGAACTTTCTGGCGGGCAATTGCAACGGGTAGGTCTGCTCATGGCTCTGCTGAAACAGGCGCGCCTAATTTTTCTTGACGAGCCAACCGGTGGGGTAGACCAGCAGTTCTCCCTAGAGCTGTATCAGATATTGCGCCGGCAATGCCTAGCGGGCAACTCCGTCCTAATGATTACCCATCATCTAACGGAAGCCGCCTTGTTTCTAGATGAAGCCTACCGCCTTGAAAGAGGAATCCTAACTCGCCTTCAGCTGGAAGAATATAAAAGGAGTTCCGGTGAATCTGCTTGCTTATGACTTCATGCAGCGCGCTTTTCTGGTAGGAACCATCCTGGCAGTACTTTTACCCCTAATCGGATTACCGATTGTGTTGAAGCGGCTGTCAATGATGGGGGATACGCTCTCGCATTCCTCCCTTGCGGGAGTAGCCGCCGGGTTAGCGTTCGGGTTTAATCCGCTAGTAGGTTCGGTGGTTGCCTGCGTAATTGCCGCTTTAGGGGTGGAGGCGCTGAGGTCTCGTTTGCGTGCCTATCAAGAAATATCTACCGTCATAATTTTGGCTGCCTCAATCGGTCTGGCGGGGATTTTCACCAGTTTCTCCGGTGGCTCTAGCGCCATCACCACCTATCTATTTGGCTCGATAGTTACCCTCGGTGACCTTGAATTATATCTGGTGTTGGGGGTGGGGGCGGTAGTTTTAGTTATTTACAAACTCCTGTACCGGCACCTTTACCTCACCCTATTTGACAGCGAAGTTGCCAGGTTGTTGGGGATTAACTCCCGAAAGCTGAACTTTGTGTTCTCGCTGCTGGTGGCGCTGTCAGTCTCGGTAGCCGCTAAAACCATTGGGTCGCTGATAGTGTCCTCTATCCTGGTTATCCCCTCAATTTGCGCTATGCAATTGGCTAAAACCTATCGCGGTACGCTCCTAGTTTCGATAGGAGCTTCCCTCGTGTTCGTGTACGCGGGGCTAATCATCTCGTACTACCAAAACCTGCGCCCCGGCGCGGTAATCGTCCTCATATCCGTATTCGGGCTGCTTGCGGCCTTAGCATTTCGTAAAAAGTAAGGAGAAAAATGAAAATTAATAAAGTGATAATTGGGGTTGCGGTGGCATTAACCCTGGTGCTTACCTCAAGCGCATTCGCGCTGGGGCTGGCTTTTAGAGGCGGCGATCAACTTCAATCTCGAGGGAGCGCTATCACCACCCCGGGACGGGTGACTGCGGAACCAAAAGAGCCCAAATATAAGCAAGATGAAACCACTGAAGTGTTAGTAGATGCGGAAGTTGCTAACAACGAAATCGTAAGAGTCAGGAAACATGGAGATCACTGGCATGTCTACACTAAGGACGGTCGGGAAATCATTACCTACACTGACCCTTCAAAAGCAAAGAATGCTGGTCAGTTAAAGGGAGCTGCGAAAGTAGTTTCTACTTCTCAACTGTCCTCGCTCGCCTCAAACGCGGTCGTAAAGATATTGAAACACGGTGATCACTACCATGTTTACACTGCTGATGGTCGAGAATTCATTACCTATAGTGATCCGCGCTCTCTATATCCTGGGGTTGCGCTCGGAACTTATAGCGGCAGCCACGGGAATGGAAAAGTAACCGTACCTAGCCTATGGTCACCGCGTCCGGCTGGCCCGTCCTCCCCATTTACCCCAGCGGTTAGCTCCAAAGGAAACAAAGGAACCGGCGGTAGCCAAACTAAACCGGCTCCGGGAGGCAAACTACCTTTTGTGTCGGTCGTTTCCTTGCAGCAGCTGGCGAAACTGCCAATCGTGAAGATTTTGCAACACGGAGATCACTATCATGCCTACACCAAGGACGGGCAGGAATATATTACTTACGATAATCCCGCCAAGGTGTTCCCGCGAATCAAGATTGGGCAATACAGCGGATCACACTCCGGTAGCGGGAGTGCAAGCAAGCCCGATAAAGGGCAGACCCCAAAGCCGGACGTAGAGACAAAGCCAAAGCCTAAACCGGGAAGTGGAAAACAAGACCCCAATGATCCGGAACGGGTAGTAAAAATTCAACGCCACGGTGACCATTGGCATCTGCACTTCGCCGATGGGCACGAGGGGATTAGCTATACGGATCCCTCTGCGCTGTATCCCGATATTAAAATCACGGAATATCAGGAAGAAAAACCGAAAGATACTTCGCCGATTGATGAAGATGAGCGTTTCACATATGACGAGGTAGAAGCGAAACTGATTGTGCCCTTAAAGTACATTACTTACGGAAACGTCACCCATGCCACCAGGTATGACCATGAGAAACAGCGGTTTGTGATTCCGCATTACGATCACTACCATTACATGACTTTGGATACGATTATTCAGTTCGCCAAAGGTGGTAAAGACAATATGTTTCATGGGTACAGCGCCCGGCAGGTAGTTGCTACCTTGAAGTATCTGATAATGCACCCTGAGGCTCGCCCCAAGGGAGAAAACGGGTGGGGGAGCGCCGCTGAGATTGCGCCCTAAAAACTTCTAGAAATACTTTCTGAAAAGTAACGTAAAAGGAAATTAGGTAAGGAAATTCTTTTATAAATCCCTGATGTTTAGGGGTGTAATCGTGCCCGCGGGCTGAAGGCAGAGTGACGCTCTGTCTTCAGCCCGCATCCTCGTCCTCTCAGGTGGAAAGGATTTTTTGCTCTCCGCTGCGCTGCTTTCTGTCCGCTCTAAGAGGCAAAAAACTCTTAACGCTGGCATTCGAGCGCTTCGCAAAGTATCTTGATATCAAGAGAAAATATTTTGATTCCCTGCGGGAGGTTGCAATGAGTTTGAACAGCTTTGGCGCCGCGACCCAGTTAATAGTCGGCGATAATAGCTATAAAATCTATGACTTAAAAGCGGTGCCCGGCACCGAAAAATTACCCTACTCCCTCAAAATCCTGGCAGAGAACCTGCTGCGAAACGAGGACGGGGAAAATATCACCAAAGAGCAGATCATACAGATCGCGAACTGGGATCCCGATGCCCAGCCCAGTCAGGAAATCCAATACAGCCCGGCGCGAGTATTAATGCAAGACTTCACCGGTGTTCCCTGCATCGTGGACCTGGCAACTATGCGAGATGCGGTAGTTAACCTGGGTAAAGACCCGGATCTGATTAACCCGCAGGTCCCGGCAGAAATGGTTATTGACCACTCGGTGCAAATCGATGTATTCGGCTCCCAAGATGCCGTGGAAAAAAACATGGACATCGAGTATCAGCGCAACCAGGAACGCTACCAATTCCTGCGCTGGGGGCAGGGCGCCTTCGAAAACTTCCGGGTAGTACCTCCGGGAACCGGGATTGTGCACCAGGTAAATATTGAATATCTGGCGCGGGTAGTATTCGCTGATAAGGACGAGGACGGCGCGCTGGCTTACCCCGATACTTTGGTAGGTACCGACTCCCACACCACTATGGTTAATGGTCTGGGCGTCCTCGGCTGGGGCGTTGGCGGAATCGAGGCTGAGGCGGCGATGCTGGGACAGCCAGTATCAATGCTGATTCCGCGGGTAGTGGGCTTCAAACTGACCGGCGAAATCGCTCCCGGCGCTACCGCCACTGACGTAGTGCTCACCATTACCCAAATGTTGCGTGACCATGGAGTAGTTGGGAAGTTCGTTGAGTTCTATGGCGAGGGCGTGGGGGCGGTTCCTCTAGCTAACCGCGCCACTATCGGCAATATGTCGCCTGAGTTCGGTTCGACTGCCGCTATCTTCCCCATTGATGAAGTCACTATCGACTACCTGCACCTGACCGGTCGCAGCGAAGACGCCTGCGCCCTCGTGCGGGAATACGCCAAGCGGCAAGGACTGTGGCATGACCCCGCTCACGAAGCGCGTTATAGCGAATATCTGGAACTGGATCTATCCACCGTAGTACCCTCTATCGCCGGTCCGAAGCGTCCCCAAGACCGTATCGAACTGGCAATGGCCAAAGATTCTTTCAAGAAGATTTTGCCCGACTATGTTGCCGGCGATAAGACCATTGATCCAGTATTGATGCGTCCTACCCGCCCCACTCAGGTCAAACTGGGCAGTGGGGAAGAAGTAGCCATGGATCACGGTAACGTGGTGATTGCCTCCATTACTTCCTGTACTAACACTTCGAATCCCTCGGTGATGATGGCGGCGGGTTTACTCGCCAAGAACGCCGCTGAAAGGGGACTAACGCCTAAGCCGTGGGTGAAAACTTCGCTAGCTCCCGGTTCCCAAGTAGTACGCGACTACTACGAAAAGGCTGGTCTGATGCCCTATCTGTCGCAGCTGGGCTTCGATATTGTCGGTTACGGTTGCACTACCTGTATCGGCAACTCCGGCCCGCTGCCCGAGGAAGTCCACAACACGGTAGAGGGTGCAGACCTGACGGTGGTGTCGGTGCTTTCTGGTAACCGTAACTTTGAAGGCCGGATTAATCCCGATGTGAAAATGAACTACTTAGCATCTCCGCCCCTGGTGATTTCCTACGCCCTGGCGGGAACGATGGATTTTGATTTCGAAACCGAGGCGCTGGGAGCGGACAACCGCGGCAATCCCGTCTACCTGCGTGATATTTGGCCGGCTGCTGAAGAGGTGGAAAAAGCGATCGGTCAAGCTATCGATCGTGATATGTATTTGCAGGATTACCGGAGCGTATTCGAGGGTGATCATCGCTGGCAATCGCTGGAGGTACCCGATTCACCCACTTTTGCTTGGGATAATGACTCCACCTATGTACGCCGGGCACCTTTCTTTGAAGGAATGCCAGAAACCCCGGAACCGGTACAAGATATTTCCGCAGCTAGGGTGCTGCTGAAACTAGGAGATTCGGTAACTACCGACCATATTTCTCCCGCAGGTGCGTTTGCGTCCAAGACTCCGGCTGGTCAATACCTAAGCTCCCACGGAGTGGAACGGCGCAACTTCAACTCCTATGGTTCGCGACGCGGTAACCACGAAGTGATGATGCGTGGCACTTTCGCGAATATCCGTATCCGTAATCAGCTCCTCGACAATGTGGAGGGCGGTTTCACCAAGGACTTCACCAAAGCCGATGCTCCAGTAGTACCCGTCTACGATGCTTCGGTGTCCTACGCCCAGGCCGGCGTGCCCCTGGTAGTGCTCGGCGGCAAAGAATACGGTACTGGATCCTCGCGCGACTGGGCAGCTAAAGGCACCTTGCTGCTGGGGGTTAAAGCAGTGATCGCCCGGTCTTTTGAACGGATCCATCGCTCCAACCTGATCGGGATGGGAATCCTGCCACTGCAGTTCCCTGAAGGCGAAAGTGCCGATTCCCTGGGTCTGGACGGGACTGAAACCTTCGATATTAGCGGGATTACCCAGCTTAACGAAGGGGTAACTCCGCAGCTTATGAAGGTGACTGCAACCAAGAGTGACGGCTCCGTCATAGAGTTTGACGCCACCGTGCGAATCGACACTCCCGGTGAAGCCCAGTACTACCGGCACGGAGGCATCCTGCAGTACGTACTGCGCAACTTAGTTGCCTAGGAATGCAATAACGTTTGTGCTCTGGGCACGGTAAAAGCGCTCGGGGGACCCCGGTGATTCTTGCTTCGCTCGAATCAAGCCCCCTCTCGCATCTTTTACCGTGCCCAGAGGGGGCGTTAGCGGTGGTGACGATGGGTCCAGCGCTTACGAATGCGACGCCCCAGGGAGTCGCCTAGATCGCGTTGGTTAAGCGCGCGGGTTTGCTGCCGGTAAAGCTTGACGATCAGGTCGCGTCCTCGTACATAACCCAAGACTTCTTGGGAGCGACCCACTACCGGCAGGTTCGAAAGTGAGGACTCTGCCAGCTCTTTGAGGATTTGACTAGGGAGTTCACTGGGAGAACAAAACGCTGATACCAGGCGGATTTCAGACAGGGGCACCTCCTCGCCACGTTCTTCGATTTCTTCGCGCAGCAGTAGGGCACTTATCGAGCCTTGAAATACTCCTTGCGCATCTACCACTGCCAGCGAGACTTCTCCGGAGGTTTCTAGGGTTTTCTCGGCCTGCCTCAAAGTAATATCAGTGTTTAAAACTTGCGGTGGCTGATGCATTAAATCCGCCGCCGTACTGGTTCCCAGTAAAGTAGTCGATACCGGGTCTGACAGCCGGTCACCGCGGCGGTGTAATTTTTGGGTATAAATAGTTGAGCGGGTCATAAATAACGAAATCCCGGTGGCAATCCCTACCGCCAGCATCATCGGTAAAATTAGAGAATACTGCCTGGTCATCTCGATAATAATGAAGACTGCGGTTAGGGGAGCACGGGAGGCCGCCGCGAAAGCCGCCCCCATGCCGATTACTCCATAAATGGCAGTAGAAGAAGCCGACCAAGGTTGGACTAACTGTCCCACGGCCATACCCGCACAGGCACCAACAAAAAGAGTGGGGCCGAAAACCCCGCCCACTCCGCCCATAGAAATAGTGAAAGAAGCACTCAAAGCACGCCCAAACAGTAACGCTAGAATCATCCAAACCGGAAAATCACCCGAGAGTACTCGCAACTGTACGCTTTCCCCAGTGCCATAGAGCAAGGGAAAAAAGTAGAGAAAAACTCCCAGAAACAATGAACCAGCGACCGGGCGACACCAGGCCTTCCAGTGATAAACCAGGTCGATCCCATCCCAAATCAGGTAGAGAAGCTTAGAAAACCCGATCCCCGCCAGGGTTGCTACCAAAGCCGCCAGCGCCACTAGCAGATAATCGCTATGGGAGAACACGTCTAAGGATTGGCTGAGGGGGATATTTGCCTGGTCAGGCAAAAACTGTTGCGAGATGAGGGAAGCCGAAACGGAGGCAAATACGATGAAAACAAAGTCTTCCGCGCTTAAGGCTCCCAGCACCAGTTCTACCGCGAAACAGGCACCCGCCAGGGGAGCATTAAAAGTAGCGGCAATCCCCGCGGCCGCCCCACAGGCACACAGAAACATCAGGCGTTGTTTGCTCAAGCCCAGGCGGGTACCTACCCAAGAAGAAATAGCCGCGCCAATCATTACAATTGGCCCTTCCCGCCCGGCATTTCCCCCTCCTCCCAAAGTCAAAGAAGCCGCAAATAACTTAACTAGGGCGGTGCGGCCGGGGATTCTTCCGCCTTTGCGGCGGACGGCGAACATCACTTCCGGGACGGCATGCCCGCGGCTGCCGGGGGTGAAATACTCCACTACCGGTCCATATAGCAGGGCAGACAGCACGGGAACTGCAATGATAAACGCTGGTGTTAAACCGAGGAATCCGTGGGCAGCTCCCGCGTGAGCAGGGTAATCGCTGTAACCGGTTACCAGGTAACTCCAACCTGCTATTAGGTAATAAAAAGCTACTGCTACCAGCCCTACTATCACTCCGATGGTGATCGCCAAAGCAGTGAGTCCCGCGCGGGAGCTCACAAAAGAATTGGCACGTCCGGAAGGTTTTTTACCCATGGTTTCAGTTTGGCGCGCCGGGCGGGCTGGCGCAAGTAACTAGTAGATTAATCCATCCAAGCCCTCATTAATACAAAATATGGCTAAACTGGCTGGGTGGCAAAAATACTCGATCGGATAAATAACCCCGCAGATTTGCAGAAGCTCTCTAGCCTCGAGTTGGCAGACCTGGCGGGGGAGATTCGGTCATTCCTGGTAGAGAACGTGGCGAAAACCGGGGGGCATATGGGGCCTAACCTGGGGGTAGTAGAGCTAACGATTGCACTACACCGCATGTTTTCTTCCCCCACCGACACCATTATTTTTGATACCGGGCATCAAGCCTATGTTCATAAGATCCTTACGGGACGCAAAAATTTTGCCCACCTGCGCACCGCGCAAGGGCTGTCAGGTTATCCTTCGCGGGCGGAATCGGTACATGACGTGGTGGAAAACTCCCATGCTTCTACCGCATTGTCTTGGGCGCAGGGGGTAGCGGAAGCTAAAGCTCTTAAAGGAGACCGTTCCTATACGGTGGCAGTCATTGGGGATGGTGCCATGACCGGGGGAATGACTTGGGAAGCTTTGAACAATATCTCTGAACGTCCCGATCTCCGCTTGATTATCGTAGTTAACGACAATGGTCGTTCCTATGAGCCCACTATCGGGGGTCTGGCGCACCATCTGGATGCGCTGCGTACTTCTCCCGCCTATGAGAAGGCGTTACGTTGGGGAAAACAGCATCTTAAGTCTCGCGGCAAACCCGGGGAGCTCACCTATGATGCCTTGCATGGGATTAAACGCGGCATGGCCGATATGGTTTCTCCTGAACAAGTTATGTTTTCGGATCTGGGAATTAAATATACCGGCCCAGTTGACGGTCATGACATTGTCGCCACCGAGTTCCAGCTTGCTCGGGCGAAAGAGTTTTCTGGGCCGATCATTGTGCATGTCATCACGGAGAAAGGCCGAGGGTATTCTCCGGCAGAAGAAAATGATGCGGATCATTTCCATACGGTCGGTCCGATTCATCCCGAAACCGGTTTACCGGTAAAGAAGGAACGCTTCGGGTGGACATCGGTATTTGCGGACGAAATTGTGCAGCTTGCTAAACGTAATCCCAAGATTGTAGGGATTTCGGCGGCCATGATGGAGCCGGTAGGGTTAAAACCGCTGCGATCTCAGTTCCCCCAGCGGGTATTTGATGTGGGAATCGCGGAGCAGCACGCGATGACTATGGCCGCCGGTCTTTCCTTTGCCGGGTGTCACCCGGTTATTGCCCTTTACGCCACCTTCTTAAACCGGGCTTTCGATCAGCTGTTAATGGATGCTTCCCTGCATAAACAAGGAATAACCGTGGTATTGGATCGCGCGGGTATTACCGGAGCTGATGGGGCTAGTCATAACGGGATGTGGGATCTGGCGATCGCCGCCATGATTCCCGGAATTAGAGTAGCCGCGCCTCGGGACGCCAGCACCTTGCGCAAATTATTGGGGCAGGCAGTCTCGATTGAGGACGGACCTACAATCGTGCGTTATCCCAAAGGTAGTGTGCCCCTCGATATCAAGGCAGAAGCAACCGAAAACGGTCTCGATATTTTATTCCGGGTTTCGGGTACCGGTAAGAAAATTTTGGTGGTGGCAGTAGGAGCCATGGCCGATCCGGCACTCTCCCTGTCAAAAGAACTTGCCGCGCGCGGACATGGGGTCAAGTGTGTAGATCCCGGTTGGGTAATCCCAGCTTCTCCGGCGCTCTTAGCCCAGGTGGAGGCCGCTGATTTAGTGGTGACTATTGAGGACGGGGAAGTAACCAATGGGGTAGGAGCTTTGCTGCGTACCACTTGTGCGGGAAATAATTGTTTCACCCCGATTAAATCTTTTGGTATTCCTCGGGCGTTCTTACCCACGGATTCGCGCGATAACTTGCTGGAAAGCTCACATATGACGCCCTCGACGATATTAAAGGAACTAGCCGACCTGCTTGACTAGGTCTTGGCACGGTTGTGCATGGCTTTTTGCCAAGATAGGTCAAGGTTGAAGGCGTCGTGCACTTTTGTTGCAAAAGATTGGTTTTTGTAATTCTTGCCAAGGGCAACAGCTTAGGCTGATAAAAGCGAAGAAAACCAAAGGGAGACCATGAGCGGCGAAGAATATCGAGTAGATCTGCTGGTGGACGCAGCGCGCATGTACTACGAGAATTCTCTCACCCACGCCGAGATTGGAAAAAAGCTTGGCTTTAGTCGCTGGACAGCCTCCCGTTTAATTCAAGAAGCCCGTGACCGCGGAATTGTGCGGATAACTATTGAACCCCCGCAGGCCGAACACTATGAGCTCGAGCAAGCCCTAAAAGAGTGTTTTGATCTCGATAAAGTGATAGTGGTTCCGCAAGAGACCGGAGAAAACGCTACCTTTCGCGCAGTGGCTAGAGCTGCAGCCCGGCATTTGCAGTCGCTACGTCCCCAGCCCCGAACCCTGGCTGTTTCTTGGGGGAAGACGATTGCCCGGGTGGCCAGAGAGCTTCCGGATCAATGGTCTCGAGGCACTACCGTGATCCAAACCAATGGCGGACCGAGCTACACGCAAGACAATTTTGTATCTGAATCGATCCGTACCATCGCAGAAAAAGCCGGAGGGTTTGGGCGAGTCCTACCAGCGCCAGCACTGGTAGGAGATAGCCGAATTGCCGCTGCTCTGCGCAGTGACTTCTCTATCAAGGCGACCCTGGAGGCGGCAGCAAACGCTGATGTGATCTGTTTTTCACCGGGAAAACTAGAGGCAGACTCAGTTTTGGTGCGTTCTGGATATGTTTCTGAACAGGGACTACAAAAACTTATTTCCCGCGGAGTAGTAGGGGATCTGCTGTGCCGATTTGTAAATGCTGAAGGTCTCCCCGCGGATCTAGAGCTAGATAAGTGCACAATTGGTATCAGCCTGAAATCCTTGAAGGAGGCACGCATGAAAGTGGCTGTGGCTTCCGGTAGTGGGAAAACCGCCACCACCATGGCTACCTTAAGAGGCGGATATGTGGACACCTTAATAGTGGATTCCGGTCTGGCGCAGTTGCTATTGGAATCGGCTGAAATACCCACTGAAAAATGATGTAGGAACACCTTATTAACAACATCCTGAGGAGAAACAAAATGGCAAAGATTGTAATGCTGGGATCGGGAATCATGGCAACTGCTCTTTCCTTCCCCGCCAGTGAAAACGGTAATGAGGTGCGCCTGGTGGGTACCCATTTGGATCGAGATATTATCGACTCGATAAAAACCAAGGGTATCCATCCCGACTTGGGACTAAAGGTTAACGAAGGGGTTAAAGCATACCAGTTGGAGGACGCGGAAGAAGCTTTCGCAGACGCAGACGTGGTCATGTGCGGGGTTAATAGCTTCGGGATCGAACGGGCTGGTGAGCAGCTGGCCGGATTGCTGAAACCGGGACAACAGGTACTGTGTATTACCAAAGGGATGCAGCCCTTGAAATGCCCTGGTCGCTCTTCTTTGGAGGAGAGCGCTAAGGGAAAGTGCTGACAGTTTTCTGGCTGGTAAAGTAGGCTTTAGGTCGTTCTTCACCAGCCAGAACTTCATAGAAAAGTTTAGCCAGCTCCCTAGGCGAACCGATTCTTGGTGCCTAGGGCGAGAACGCGAAATAGTGAGGATAGACAACCTTTTAGAAGCAGCTTCGGGGCGCTCTTTACGCTTAGAATAGAAGGAAGTCGACTAAGCAATAAAAGATAAGGATCTAGAGTTGAGCAATTTTAATCAGCATGGTGGCGGACGCGAACCTCAATGGCGTAAGCGTCGTTCACAAGCGGGCGGCGGGCAAGGTTCCGGTAATCAACGCAACTACTCAGATTCTTCAGGAGAGCGGCAAGGCGATCGTGATAGCTACCGCCGGCGCGGAAGCTCCGAGGGAGGATACCGCGAGGGCGGACACCGCAAAGACAACCGTCGGGGTGGCAAGTGGCAGGATCGGCGTGGGGGTAATTCCCGCAATGACCGTAATGATCGTCGTGGCTCCTACCGGGGTGAGGGCGGCTCCTACCGGAGTGACCGGGAAGATAATCGCGGAGGACGCCGTAACTATCGTGATGACCGCGGGGACTCTCGCCGGGGATTCAGCCGAGGTGGCAGGCGTTTTGATCGTGATAACCGTCGGGATAACCGCCACGATAATCGGCGGGATGAACGCCGGGAACGGGAAGCGCAAGCGCCGCGCTCCGGAAAGCATTCTTTCGGGGTTCGGGATTCCCGTTACCGCGCCAAAGAATGGCGCCACGATAATGAACCCCAGATTCCTGCGGCAGTAAAAGCTTCTGACCTGGATAGAGAATCTCGGGCAGCCTTATCTTCGCTAGATCCGGACAATGCCGAAAAAGTAGCGCGTCATCTGGTGATGGCGGGATCCCTGCTAGATGTAGATGCCGAAGAAGCCTATCTGCATGCTAAGGCGGCAGTTAGCCGGGCAGGTCGCATCGGAACGGTACGGGAAGCCTGCGCGCTGGCAGCTTACGCCAGCGGTAAATATAGCGAAGCGCTACGGGAAGTACGCGCTGCGCGCCGCTTAGATGGCACTGATAGTTTGCGGGCGATTGAAGCGGACTGCGAACGCGGACTCGGCAAACCCGAGAAAGCTCTAGAAATTATCTCCGAAACTGATACTTCGTCCTATAGTCTTTCCGACCTGGTGGAACTAGTCATCGTGCAAGCGGGAGCGCGCCACGATTTAGGGGAGTCTGACGCAGCCCTCCTAGTGTTAAATCAGTTCTTAGAACAGCAACAACTGGAAGAACCCGTACTTTTGGCAAGGATTCTTTCCTATAAGGCCGACCTCTTGCGCGAACTCGGAAGAGAGGAAGAAGCCGAGGAAGTTGCCGAGCAAACCCCAGAGGTTCCCGACACGGTAGCCATTGTTGATCTGGAAGAAGTACTCGAAGCCGACAACCCCTATGTGCCCTCTGACCTGCACGGAAGTCGTAAACCTTTAGTGGAGACTGCCGATGTGCTCCTCATTGATCTCGATGGAGTTTGCTACGCCGGTACCCGTGATATTCCTAATGCGGCATCCGGGTTAGCGGCAGCCCGGGAAGCAGGTATTAAGTTCCAGTTCGTAACCAATAATGCCTCCCGTACCCCGCAGCAAGTGGCGGAAAAGCTTAAGGGGCATCAGATAGCTGCGGCTGCGGAAGAAGTAATGACGGCGGCGATGGATGCGGTAGAAATCCTCACCCAGAAAATCGAACCCGCCTCCAAAGTACTGGTGGTGGGGACGCAAGCGCTGCGTGATACTGTCGCTCAAGCCGGGTTTGAGGTAGTTAGCAAAGCCAGCGAACAACCGGCGGCGGTAATCCAGGGTTATGGAGCTGAGGTAGGCTGGGCTGAGCTTTCCGAGGCTGCCTATGCAATCAACGCTGGCGCCCTCTTTATGGCCACTAACCTGGATGCTACTTTGCCCACTGAAAAGGGCTTCGCCTTGGGAAATGGTTCCTTGGTGGCAGCGGTAGAACATGCCACGGGACAAAAACCGTTCGCCGGAGGAAAACCTTTCGCGGGGATTTATCGGAAAGCAGCAGCCCATGCAGGCGCCAGTAAACCCCTAGTGGTAGGGGATCGTCTCGATACCGATATTGCAGGCGCAGTTGCTGCCGATATGCTCAGTTTCCATGTGCTCACCGGGGTCTCCGATGCCAAAGCCGTGGCATTGGCCTATCCCGATCGGCGCCCCTCCTATCTGGGGTTAGATCTTACGGATCTAACCCGCGTACATCCTGGCCCGGTGCATCAACCTACTGGAGCTTGGACTAGCGGGGAATCTGCCGCTTTTATGGTGGCCGAAGATGGACGGGTGATGCGCGAAGATGAACCGGTAGATAACGGGGCAGTGCTCAGCCTGGAAGATTATCGCGCATTAGTTGCCGCCGTGTGGGATGCGCGTGATCAGGGAGTATTTGTTCATCTACCGGATATTGAGGTAGTGCGCGAGGCGGACGCCTCGGAGTCTAATGTGCCCGCAGGCGACGGATCTTCGGAAGAGGACGAACCCCAGGTAGAGGAAGAATCCGCAAGTTCCGCCGACGTGAACACAGAGAATTCGGATTCTGCGTCCTCAGAAGCGGAAGTCGATTCACCAGAAGAGGTAGCGGAAGAGCCTGCGGGGACGACCCCAGAAGCGGAAGTATCCGCGAGTGAGTCGGAACCGGCAGCGAAGCAAGCCGCGCAAACAGCTGAGGTAGCAGAGACAGCTAGCGGTGATGAGGAAGCGGACGGGGAAGATCTGCAGTTAGAGTTGCTGCTTCCCGGTGAGGTTGACAGTGAACAAGAACAGTAATCTTCCTGACGCTTCAGAAGACCTGGAACTGGCAGCCCGCAAATCCGATATCGACCAACTATTAGACAGTTGGCCGACTGAAGCAGGCAGCATCTATCCGCAGGTTACTTTAAGCGATCTAGAGACAGCAGCGACCAAATTGTCGGCTGCTCTGGATTCTCTGAATGCCCAGATAGAAAGAAAATAATCATGGGTAGGCTGCGTCGGCTAGATCGCGAACTAGTGCGTCGTCATTTAGCGACTTCCCGTGCGCACGCGGCTCGGTTGATTACCGCTGGCAGGGTCAGTGTTGATGGGCGAGTTATGTCGAAACCGGCTTCTCAGATTGATCCTGCTCAAGCAGTGGTGGTAGCTGACAGCCCGGATGAGGAATATGCTTCTCGCGGCGGTTATAAACTGGCGGGCGCCCTCGATATTTTGGGGGAGGACGCCCCGGTTATAAAAGGTAAACGCTGCCTGGATGCCGGGGCTTCTACCGGCGGTTTCACCGATGTGTTATTGCGACGAGGAGCGAAAAGCGTAATCGCCATTGATGTGGGATATGGCCAGCTGCGCTGGAGTCTGCAACAAGATCCGCGGGTGGAAGTTCATGATCGTACCAATATCCGTTACCTGGATCCGCAAAAGATTGGGGAACCCGCCCAATTAATTGTGGGAGATTTATCTTTTATCTCCCTCAAACTAGTGATACCTGCCCTGGTTAGAGCTTCGGCTGCAGATGCTGAATACCTGTTGATGGTAAAACCGCAATTCGAAATCGGCCGCGAAGATTTGGGAGATGGAGGAGTAGTTCGCGATCCCGAAGATCATTTCCGCACGGTGCTGGCAGTGATCGCGGCGGCTCAGGAAAACGGGTTAGGATTAAAACAGGTGGCGGCTTCGCCGTTACCCGGACCGGCCGGAAACGTAGAGTACTTTGTATACCTAGGGCGGGGCGCGCTGATGCCCAGTGAGGAAGAAATCCGGCAACTGGTGCGCTGGGCGATTGCCAATGGTCCTGCTGGGCAAGAAAAAATGAAATAGTACACCACGAAAAGGGGAGAAGCATATGGGTGAGCGGCACGTGATGGTAATCCGGCACCTTTCGCGCCCTGATCTGGAAAAAACCGCTGATAATGTTGCCCAAGAGCTGCGTAGTCATGGGATAACTCCGGTAGATGAAACCTATTCCGGCGCCGTCGAGATTGTAATTGCTCTGGGCGGGGATGGCACCTTGCTGGGAGCTGCTCGTTACGCGCGTGCCCAAGCAGTTCCCCTAATCGGAATCAACCTGGGGCACACCGGGTTTTTAACCGAGGTAGAGCCCGATAGAATCTCCGAAGTTATTGATCATATTGTGGCCGGCTCCTACACGGTGCAATCGCGCATGACGGTAGACGTGACCGTCACTTTGCCAGATGGCCGAGAAATACACGATTGGGCGCTTAACGAAGCGGCGATTTTATCTACTGATCGCGCCCACCCTTCCCACCTGGGGTTAGGGATTGATAAACGCGGCATTACCACCTACGGTGCCGATGGTTTGATTGTGGCTACTCCCTCCGGTTCTACTGCATATAGCTTTTCCGCTGGCGGTCCCATTGTCTGGCCAGATGTAGAGGCAGTAGTGGTTTCCCCCTTGGGTGCACACGGCCTATTTACCCGTCCGCTGGTAGTATCCCCCGAATCCACTATGGAAATCTCGGTACTGCCGGATCAGCGTACCCCCATGCAGCTGTGGCTCGATGGCTTGCGTTGCCATGAAGTACCTCCGGCATCCTCCATGCGGGCAACTAAAGGCAAAGCGCCAGTAATGCTAGCCCAGATTCTAGACACTCCTTTCTCCGGGCGTCTGGTACATAAATTCCAATTACCGGTTAAAGGCTGGCGTTCACTGGGATAAAAAATGATTGACCAGCTTACTATCAAAAATTTGGGGGTAATCCCGCAAGCGGAACTGAGCTTTTCCCCCGGTTTTACCGCGCTTACGGGGGAGACCGGAGCGGGCAAAACCATGGTGTTGTCTTCTATCGGTTTGCTGCTCGGTAAAAAAGCCGACTCTGCCTTGGTACGTTATGGCGAAAAAGAACTGGCGGTCGAGGGTATTTTTGTCACCGGTAGTTCCTCGCAGGCAGCGGCGCTACTTACCGAGGCCGGCGGATTAGTTGAGGACGGAGAGATCATACTAGCCCGCACGGTTCCTTCCCGAGGGCGTTCGCGCTGTCACGGTGGTGGCCGCACCATTCCCAGTGGACTATTATCCCAGATTGGAAGCGAACTGGTTACCATACATGGACAAGCCGAGCAGCTTAGATTACGCAGCGGGGCGTGGCAGTTAGCTCTATTGGATTCTTTTGGGGGATCGTCGCATCAAGAATTAGTGGCAGAGTTTGGCGCCGCCTATACATCTTGGCGTCATTTGCAAACCCAGTTAGAGGATTGGGAAAACCAGCGTCAAGCACGCGAGATAGAGGTTTCTCGGCTAAAAGAAGGGGTGGAACTGCAAGAAAAACTGCAACCAGAGCCGGGAGAAGAAGACCAGCTACTCCACAAGATTGAGCGACTGGGTAATGTAGAAGACCTTAGAGAAGCGGCTCAAGCGGCCTATAACTATCTCGGGGGAGATAGTTCCGACTCGGCCGGGGCAGCCTCCCTGCTGAGCGCGGCCATCCAAGCATTGGAAAAGGGCGCCCAAAGCGATGAAGAACTTTCCGAATTGGCACGCGGTTTGCGGGATGCCTCCTCAATCATCTTGGATATTTCGGCCGAGGCCGGATCCTACCTTTCAAATCTAGAGGCGGATCCTGCGCAGTTAGATCAGGCGCAAAGTCGTCTTTCACAGTTACGTCACGCCTATCGCCCCTGGGCAAAAGATCTAGATAGCTGGTTAACCTGGGCAGATACGGCCAGAGCCAGAATTATTCAACTCTCTGGACCGCAAAATCAGGGCATCGTGCTAGCAGAACAACTGGACAAAGCTGCATCGCAGCTGCAAACGTTAGGAAAGAAAGTATCTCGCGCGCGCCTCGCCCTCGCGAAAACCTTGAAAAAGGAAGTAGCAGGAGAACTCGCTGCCCTCCAGATGCCGGATGCCGGATTCGATATCGAGTTAACATCGCTTGCTGAACCCAACTCTCATGGTTTCGACCAGGTGACTTTTGGTCTGCGTGCGGGCGCTAACGTGGAAATTCGGCCTTTGGGTCAAGGAGCTTCCGGGGGTGAACTCTCACGGATTATGTTGGCTTTGGAAGTTACCCTGGCTGCTAAGTCTCTAGCTAAAGGGACTCCTACTTTTATTTTCGATGAAGTTGATGCTGGAATCGGAGGGGCGACTGCGCTTGCGGTGGGTCAGCGCCTGGCACGACTAGCAAAACATGCGCAAGTGATAGTAGTAACGCATCTTCCACAAGTAGCAGCTTGGGCAGATAAACAACTGGTGGTGTCGAAACATAACGATACCGCCCAAGTCAGAGAAGTCGCAGGTAACAAGCGAGAACGCGAGATTGCGCGAATGCTGGCCGGCAAAGCCGACTCTAAATCTGCCCTTGACCACGCTCGGGAACTGATTAACGCCTGTAGCGTGGGGTAATGTTGACCCGTGGGACTTTTTAGACGGAGCAAAACGAAAGCAGCAGAACCAGCCTCTAGCTGCCGGGTGCGGGTCGATAAGAAAACTAAGCATCTGACTCAGCGGCTCCAAGCCTGTGAAATCGCGGTTATTAATCATGCTGATATTGACCGCATCGCAGCAGAAACGCTGGTGGCTGCTGCCCCTAGCGCGGTGCTTAATGCCGCCAAATCAACTACCGGACGCTACCCCAATATGGGGCCTTCCATCATTGTTGATGCCGGTATTACCTTGATCGATGATCTAGGCAGCGCGATCATGAACCTGAAAGAGGGCAGCACGGTCACCGTAGAAGGCAATGCGGTCTACCAAAAGGGGGAGCTAGTAGCGCAGGGAGTATTGCAGACGCCGGGAACTATCGCTGTCGACTTAGAGGAGGCGCGCAAAGGAGTCTCTACCCAGATTGAAGCTTTCGCCGCTAATACTATGGAGTATTTGCGCCGCGAGCGCGATCTCCTCCTAGATGGGGTGGGGGTTCCCAAAGTTAAAACTAAGTTCGCGGGTAAACACGCCTTGATTGTAGTGCGTGGCTACCATTATCAAGAAGATTTACGTTCCTTGCGACCTTATATTCGCGAATATAAACCGGTGTTAGTGGGGGTAGATGGGGGAGCCGACGCCATCCTGGAACAGGGATACACCCCCGATATGATTATTGGAGATATGGATTCTGTCTCTGACCAAGCGTTGCGTTGCGGAGCGGAAATCGTGGTGCATGCCTACCGGAATGGTAAAGCTCCCGGTACAGAACGATTGAAAAGAGAAGGCATCTCCCACGTTCTCTTCCCCGCGACCGGCACTTCCGAGGATGTCGCCATGTTGCTGGCTGACGATAAAGGTGCGGAAATGATCGTGGCGCTAGGCACCCATGCGACTTTGGTGGAATTCTTGGATAAGGGACGCTCCGGAATGGCTTCTACTTTCCTCACCCGCCTGCGAGTGGGATCAAAACTGGTAGACGCGAAAGGAGTGTCCCAGCTTTATCAGCCGCGAATATCTACCTGGCATACGGTACTGCTCGCTCTAGTAGGGGTGGGGGCAGTGGCAATTTCGCTAGCAGTTACCCCCGTGGGGCAGACTTTTTATGGGATTGCCGGTATCTATTTGCATGATTTGATTGACTTTTTCCGTCAACTATTCGGGGTTGCTCCCGCACTAAGGGGCTAACCAAGGCAGGAGAAAAATGATTGATTTTCGCTATCACTTAGTATCATTGATGGCCGTGTTGGTCGCGCTCACTATGGGGGTGGTACTGGGGGCCGGACCCTTGCAGGGGAAAATCTCCGATACCCTTTCCGGGCAAGTCACAGCGCTATCGAAACAGCAAACTGAGCTGCGTCAGGCCAATGAAGATTTGGTGAAAGAGGCAAATAGCTCCAATGAGTATATCGGGGTTTTGGGTAGCAAGGTAACGCCGGGCACTATGACTGGCAAGAAAGTAGCCGTAGTGAGAATGCCCGGGGTGAGTGATGCGGCCGTAAACGGAATAAACGCGCAGTTAAAGATGGCAGGCGCTGCTATCACTGACTCGGTTGCTTTGAAGGACTCTTGGTTTAATGAAGATTCTCAATCCTACCGCGACACTTTAGCTTCAACTTTAGCCAGCAAATTGGCAGATAAAGCCGACGCGAAAGTTTCTAGCCAACAAGTATTGGCAACCGCCTTGGGCATGGGGCTGACCAGTTCTGATAAAGAAATACAGACCCTGGTAACTAGCCTTTCGGCGGGAGATACTCCCTTAATTTCCGCTTCGGCAGTTACTGATCCGGCGCAATTGATAGTGGTTGCTACGGCGGAAAGTAAGGAAAAAGAGGGGCAGGATCCGGTGCTTAAACCGGATTTAGAGTTCGTGAAAGGTATTAACCTCGCTCTTCCCAAAGGGACGGTGGTAGTAGGCAGTGCCCAAAACGAAGGTGACTATTTATCGCAGATTCGCGCCGAAAAAATTGAAGTTACCACAGTTGATAGCATCGGATCGGTGATGAGTAACGTTTCTACTCCCTTTGCTCTTTTAGCTGATGAAGCCGGAAACAACCAGGCATACGGCACCGAGCATTACGCTACCCAACTTATTCCCCCAATTCCGCAAGCTAAAGCGGAGGGACAGTAATGGCACGCGCAATCGGGGGAGCTCTATCTGCCGGAGTGGGGTTTGTCTTAGCCAGGAAATACTTGCTTCACCACCTGTTCCCCCAGGTTTCCCGGCGTTATGAACGGAAAAATTTCCATGGGAAAACGGTCTCACTTACAGGAGGAATTAAAGTTGCCGCTGCCTGTTTGGCAACCGGCGCTTCGTTAGCAGCTGGTCGCGCCGCGCGCGTGGGAACAATGCTACCGGTCGCTGCCGGGGCTGCTCTGGGATATTGGGATGACACTCGCGCTGATCTGCCTGGTAAGGCTGGAGACAGCCCGGCTGCGCAGTCGGCACCGCTTCCGGGCTCTTCCCCTGAGACCGTGGAAACAAAAAAGGAAAAACCGGCGGTACCAAAGGGATTTCATGGTCATATGCAGGCGCTTTCACAGGGAAAAGTTACCACCGGAATCCTGAAGATAGTGGGGATCGGCACTGGCGCTGCCCTGGGGGCGCTCGGGATAGGGCGTTCGCGAGGAACCGGGCTAGGAACCTGGGTACTGGACACTGTCCTGATTGCGGGTAGCGCTAACTTAGCAAACCTATTTGATCTACGCCCGGGACGCTGCTTGAAAGTTGCCACCTTGGCAGCCCTGCCGCTTATTCCAGCTAAAGACACAGCGACTACCTTAGCGGGAGGAGCTATCGCCACCAGCGCGCTTGCTTTACCTGCCGACTTGGGGGAGCGAGAAATGCTAGGTGATACCGGCGCAAATGCCCTAGGGGCGTTGCTGGGCTCAGCCTGGGCGCAAAAGACTGGCACTGGCGGGAAAATTATCGGCGTACTCGGGATAGTAGCTCTCACTGCCGCCAGTGAAAAAATTTCGTTTTCCCAGGTGATTGCGAAAACTCCGGGCTTGCGTACTATTGACCAACTAGGACGTCGGCGGTGAAAAACCCCAGGGTAAAGAAGAAGTTGCCCGCTCTCGCTTCGGCAGTGGGGCTGATCTCCGTTCTCACTTTACTGTCGCGCATTTTTGGCTTTGGTCGCTGGCTTACCCAGTCAGCCTGGGTTGGTACCGGAGCTTTCGCGAACGCTTACTCCACCGCCAACCAGCTACCTACCGTTTTGTTCGAGGTGGTAGCAGGGGGAGCGCTTGCGGGAGTCACCATCCCCATCTTGGCTGGCCCGATTGCAGATCAGATGCATAAAGATGTGCAGCGGGTATCGTCCGCCTTGATTACCTGGGCTTTATTACTACTTAGTCCGGTAGGGCTGGCGGTGTTCTTGTTGGCACCTTGGATCGGGCAGGTAATGCCTTGTCCCCAGGGGGTTGACCCCCAGCTGCAAGCTCACTTGATCAGCGTATTCTTACAAATGTTTGCACTACAAGTGCCGCTTTATGGATTGTGTGTAGTAGGCACCGGTATTTTGCAGGCGCACGAAAAATTTTTACTGCCCGCCTTAGGTCCGCTGCTTAACTCCCTGGTGGTAATCAGCACTTACGCGATTTTTGGTTACCTTACTCCCTCGGTTTCTGATCCTGCGCAAGTGGCTCATAACGCCATTTTGATCCTGGGGTGGGGGACTACCGCCGGGGTGGCAGCGATGAGCTTACCCCTGTTCATCCCTATCTACCGCCTGGGGATTCGCTGGCGTCCCACTTTACATTTAGGCCAGGGACGAGGACGAAAAGCGATGCGCTTAGCGGGCGCGGGAGTGGGCTCTTTGATCGCCCAGCAGATTTCCGTGCTGGTGATTATCCTAGTGACTCGCACCTATGGAGCGGAAGGATCGTTGCCGATCTATCAATATTCCCAATCGGTGTATATGCTGCCTTATGCGGTGCTGGCGGTGCCGATCGCTACGGCGATGTTTCCCCGGCTATCCTCGCTTTTGCACCAGGGCGGAAAAGCCGCTTTCAATCCCGAATGTGCATCCTCTACCCGTTTAGTCACCATCGTTGGGCTTTTTGGATCGGCGCTGCTGGTCACCTTGGCGCGTCCAGTGACCGATATTTTCACCCGCATCAATCCGGTGCCGGGGATGTTATGGGCGCTAGTAGCAATGGCGCCAGGAATCGTGGGCTATGGGCTGGTCTATCACGTTTCTCGGGTGCTTTATGCCCTCGGAGGAGCGCGTCAAGCGGTGGTGGCTTCCTCTGCCGGTTGGCTTACGGTTGCGGGACTTTCCTGGGGTTTGGGAGCTGTCCTACCCGAAACGGTCTCTAACCGGGCAAATGGGATCTTGCTGGCTCTGGGGCTAGCCCAATCGGTAGGTATGACTTTGGGGGCTGTGGGGCTAATAATCGGCTTGCGGCAGTTAGCAGGCAGACAAGCAGTGAGCGGTCTCGCAGCAGCAGCTTTGAAAGCCTTCCTACTGGCGCTGCTAGCGGCGGCTGCCGGCTGGTGGGTATCCGGGTTTTTTATGGGGCTGTGGCCGGGGGTAGTGGGAACTTTTGTTGCCGCCGCGATTGCGGCGCTGGCTAGTGCGGTGATAATGAGTCCGCTGCTGATTCCGCAGCTACGAAAACGAAAGCGTGATCGTGCGGCGGGAAAGGGGTCTTCGGACTTTTTGGACGGGGTTAACTCGGGTAATCAGAGCAAGGAATAGTTAGGATCTAGACCGTGAGCAAGGGGATAAACGTGGAACTACGTGATGAGGCTTTTAGCTACCCAGTAAGAGATCATCAACTGATCTACCAGGGAAATGTGTTTGATTTTGTAACCGATAAGGTGCAGCTGCATCCCGATGAGTCTGCTGCTCAACGGGACTATCTTGCCCATCCCGGGGCCGTGGCGATTGCGGCGGTACGTCCGGTAGCTGGGGCAGATCCGTCCTCGCGAGAAATTTCGGATTGGGAGATTTTATTAGTCCGCCAATACCGGCATCCGGTGCGCGCTTTCCTCTGGGAGGTTCCTGCCGGCCTGTTGGATCAGGCCGGAGAGGATCGGGTCAGCGCCGCTAAACGGGAACTATGGGAAGAAGCCAATCTGGAGGCGGAAAACTGGCAGGTGTTAGTGGATTTCTTTACTTCCCCGGGGGGAAGCAGTGAGCATCTGCGAGTGTTTGTGGCGCAAGGGATTTCTGAGGCCACCGGTAAGCGTTTCGAAGCCTGTGAGGAAGAACGGGACATGCAAACTGCCTGGTTCTCCTTAGCTGAGGCACGGGATGCCCTGTTTGCTGGCGCTCTGCATAACCCGTCTGCTATGGCCTCTATCTTGGCAGTAATTGCGGCGTTACGGCAGGGATGGGCAGGATTACGAGAAGCTAATGCACCCTTCAACCCGGATCCCTTAAATAACCCAAGGTAACTGGAAAAATCCGCTAAACGCGAACAAACGAAAACCGCTAATCTGCCCAGAGTAGAGGCCTAATATCTCGGGTTTGCACCTAGGGTACCTGTTGCCCCGGCCACACTTGTCTAACACTGGTTATTTTTGCAAGACACATGTTTCTAAAATGCGTTAGACTTATGGAAGTCTATTGGCAAGGAGGGAAGCGTGAGTGAAACGGAACCGACCCGGCAAACAGTTTTAGACTTAATTGTTGAAAAAGGCCCCGTCACCGCAGCCCATCTGGCAAAGATTTTAAGTCTGACAACTGCAGCGGTACGTCGTCATATTACCGCTTTGGAATCCGCGCAGATGATCGCAGTCTATGAGACCTATGGCCACGCTAAGCGCGGACGTGGCCGGCCGGCTCGTCATTATGTGGCGACTGGCAAAGGGCGCGAAGGACTGAGTGAAGATTACTCAAAACTGGCCAGCAGAGCCTTAGGATTCATAGAACAACTGGCAGGGCCAGACGGGATTGATACCTTCGCCGCCGCTCATTCTCGTGATATTGAAAGACGCTACGCTCCCTTGATTAAAGAGGCGGGGCCAGATCCGCGGGCTCGGGCGCGCGCCCTCGCCGATGCCTTAACCGCCGATGGGTATGCCGCTACGGTGCGCGAGGTAGGCAATGGCGGTTTTGCAGTACAGCTTTGTCAAGGTAATTGCCCGGTACAGGAAGTGGCCGGCGAATTTCCGCAACTTTGTGAAGCGGAGACCCAAGCTTTTTCGCGTCTTTTAGACGTGCATGTGCAACGATTAGCGACTTTGGCTGATGGAGAGCATGTGTGCACCACTTCGGTGCCGATAGTGTTACCTTCTCCCAAAATTCTCCGTAAATCGGTGAACATGGCAGACTAGGGCAGGAAGAAACGACAAGAAGGAATAAAAACACAAATGACATCATCACCGCCGGTGATTGCCACAAAAGAGGAAAAAGAGGCTGCTGACCAGCAGGTTATTGACTCAATTGGCACTCAATATGAGTACGGATGGCACGACTCCGATACAGCAGGGCAAAGCGCTCGGCGTGGCCTCGATGAGGACGTGGTGCGCTTTATCTCTGCCGAGAAGAACGAGCCCGAATGGATGCTCAAGCGTCGCCTGAAAGCTCTGAAGGTTTTTGAGCGCAAACCGATGCCGAACTGGGGGCCGGATCTATCGGATCTGGATATGGATCAGATTAAGTACTTTGTGCGCTCTACTGACAAGGTAGCCAATTCCTGGGAAGACCTGCCCGAGGATATTAAGAAAACCTATGATCGGCTGGGGATTCCGGAAGCGGAGCGCGAGAGCTTGGTCTCTGGGGTAGCCGCCCAGTATGAATCGGAAGTGGTCTACAATCAGATCCGCGGTGACCTGGAAAAACAAGGGGTAGTGTTTTTAGATACCGACACCGCCTTGCGTGAACACGAAGATCTCTTCAAACGCTTCTTCGGCAAGGCAGTGCCTGCCGGGGATAATAAGTTCGCTGCCCTGAACACTGCCGTATGGTCGGGGGGATCTTTCATCTACGTACCCAAAGGGGTACATGTAGAGATTCCGCTGCAAGCCTATTTCCGAATTAACACCGAAAACATGGGGCAATTTGAGCGCACCCTGATCATAGCTGACGAGGGCTCTTACGTTCACTACGTGGAAGGGTGCACCGCCCCGATCTACAAGTCTGATTCTCTACACTCCGCGATTGTAGAGATTTTCTGCCTCAAGGATGCGCGGGTGCGCTACACCACCATTCAGAACTGGTCGACTAATGTCTACAACCTGGTAACCCAGCGCGCGATCTGCGAAGAGGGCGCCACTATGGAATGGGTTGATGGCAATATGGGGTCAAAAACTAATATGAAGTACCCCTCGGTTTATTTGACCGGTAAGAATGCCCGGGGAGAGGCGTTGTCTGTAGCCTTCTCCGGAGAGGGACAGAACCAGGATACCGGCGCCAAGATGCTGCACCTGGCACCTAACACTTCCTCTTCGATTGTCTCGAAGTCGATTTCGCGTAACGGGGGTCGTTCCTCCTACCGCGGCCTGGTACAGATCGCACCTGAGGCTAAACACTCTAAAGCCTCGGTAGTGTGTGATGCGTTGCTGGTGGACCAGATTTCTCGCACGGATACCTATCCGTACGTGGATATTCAAACCGATGATGTCGAGATGGGGCACGAGGCTACGGTTTCTAAAGTTAGTGCCGACCAGCTCTTTTATTTAATGAGTCGAGGGCTTAGTGAAACGGAAGCGATGGCGATGATTGTGCGCGGCTTTATTGAGCCGATCGCGCGGGAACTCCCCATGGAGTACGCCCTGGAGCTTAATCGCCTGATTGAACTACAAATGGAAGGATCGGTGGGGTAATGGCCGAGATGGTAAAGCAGACAGGCCATAAAGTAGTCGCGGCTCCTTCCCGGGCGGATCGTCCCACCTCGTTTAACCTTGCCGATATCCCCATGCCTGGCGGACGCGAGGAAGATTGGCGGTTCACTCCGCTAGAGCGGATAAAAACGCTGCTCGGGGATACTTTAGAGGGGGAGGCTCCCCGAGTTGAAGTTGCTGGGCAGACTGTGAGCGAAACTAAGCGGGTTAAGCTGGGCACGTCCTCCTATGTGGAAATAGCTGCCGACAGTGATATTCACGGAAAAGTAGGGGCGCCCGGGGATCGCGCCGCGGTTGTAGAGTGGAACAATCACCGCGAACTGGTGAACGTAGTAATCGCGGAGTCGCTTAGCGAACCGGTACGTATTAAGGTGATCGGGGAAAACCGCCAGCCGGCAGCTCAGCATATCTGCATCGATGTGAAACCGGATGCGAAAGCTCTGGTGATCCTGGAGCACACCGGGGATGCCCAGTTGAACCAGGGGGTAGAAATCGATGTGGAATCTGGGGCGCAACTAGAATTTGTTTCTATCCAAGAATGGGATAGAACGGCAGTTCACGCCAGTAACCACCGCATGAACGTTGAAAAAGACGCCAAGCTAAAGCATATTGCGATTACTTTGGGTGGCGACCTGGTGCGGATTTGTCCCGACATTGAACTGGATAAGCCAGGCGCGGAAGTTGAACTGTTCGGTGTTTACTTCACCGACACTGATCAGCATCAAGAACACCGTCTGTTCGTCAACCACAGCGCGGAAAACTGCCGCTCCGATGTGCACTATAAAGGGGCGCTGCAAGGTCAGCTGGCGCACGCAGTCTGGATTGGGGATGTGTTGATTGGTAAGCAAGCTTTCAACACCGATTCCTATGAACAAAACCGCAACTTGGTATTAAATGAGGGTGCCAAAGCTGATTCGGTACCTAACCTAGAGATTGAAAACGGCGAGATTGCGGGAGCCGGACATGCTTCGGCTACCGGACGCTTTGACGAGGAACAACTGTTCTATCTGCTATCTCGGGGGATTCCCGAAGATATTGCCCGCAAAATGGTGGTGCATGGGTTCTTCGCGGAAGTTATTCGCCAAATCGGGATTGAGGAGATTGAAGAGCGTCTGCTCCACGCGATTGATGCCCGCTTGGAAAAAGGGCCAGATCCACTATGAGCCTCGAAATAGTTTGCGATCTTAGCGCCTTGGAGCCCGCGCAGGCACTACGCGCTGAAGTAATAGGCGCGCAGGGCAAAAAGATTCCAATCGCCGTGGTGCGTGATGAAGAAGGTGGCTGGCATGCAATAGATGCCCTGTGCACACATGGAGACGTGGCATTAGACGAGGGCGATGTAGAAGGCTGCGCGATCGAGTGTTGGGGACACGGTGCCCAATTCGATCTCAATACCGGACAGCCCACCTTGCCCGCCACCGAGCCAGTTAACTGTTATCAGCTTGAAATCAAAGGACAGGCGGTTTATGTTGACGCCTGCAGCCGCAGTAAAGGAAAAGAATAAATGGGGAAACTAGAAGTTAAAGACCTGAAAGTTTCGGTAGAAACTCCCGAAGGGATAAAACATATTCTTAAGGGCGCCTCTCTAACGGTGAATTCGGGGGAGAAACACGCGATTATGGGGCCGAATGGTTCGGGTAAATCTACCCTTGCCTATTCGATTGCTGGTCACCCCGGTTACCATATCGAGGGCGGGGAAGTGCTCCTAGACGGGGTAAATATCCTGGAATCATCCCCAGATGATCGAGCCCGTGCCGGTTTATTCCTGGCAATGCAATACCCGGTGGAGGTTCCCGGAGTCACGGTATCTAACTTCTTACGTACCGCCCGTACTGCAGTTGATGGACAGGCTCCGCCGGTGCGTACTTGGGTAAAAGAACTTAAAGAGGCCATGGAAGACCTGCGGGTAGACCCGCAGTTTGCTAACCGCGACCTCAATGCTGGTTTTTCTGGGGGAGAAAAGAAGCGGCTAGAGATCCTGCAAATGCAGATTCTGCATCCGAAGTTCGCCATTCTGGATGAAACTGACTCTGGCCTGGATATTGACGCTTTGCGCACCGTGTCTGCCGGGGTTAATCACGCCCACGAAAAACTCGGCTGTGGGCTGCTGGTAATCACTCACTATTCGCGGATTTTAAACTACATTAAGCCAGACTTCGTGCACGTATTCGCCAACGGGCGAATCGTGGATTCCGGAGGTAGCGAACTGGCAGACAAACTGGAAACCAGCGGGTACGACTCCTACCTGTAAGCCGCCTTATTGCGAAGGCAAGTTGCTGGTTTTTGAGAGGACATAGCTAATGGATTCTCCATTTTCCGATACGGAACTGGCGCGTTTGCGCGCCGATTTTCCGATTCTTTCTCGCACCGGACGGGGAGGAAAACCGATTGTCTATTTAGATGCGGCCGCGACCTCTCAAAAACCGCGTTCGGTGATGCAAGCCGAAAGTAGTTTTTACGAAAACTCTAATGGAGCGGTGCATCGGGGTACTCACCTGCTAGCCGATGAATCTAGCCAATATTTCGAGGACGCACGGGCGAAACTGGCTGGCTTTGTTGGAGCCTGCCCGGAAGAAATCGTGTGGACCAAGAATGCGACTGAGGCGCTAAATTTGGTGGCCTATGGCCTGTCTAACCCCGGGATTGATGGCGGGGCTCCCCTGATCGGTAAAGGTGATCGGGTGGTTACTACTCGGGCAGAGCATCACGCTAACCTGGTGCCGTGGCAGTTACTTAGCCAGCGCACCGGCTGCGAGTTCGCTTATCTGGATTTAGACCGCGAAGGGCGCATTGATCTGGAAACCCTGGATGCGATCACCGCGAACACCAAGGTAGTGGCGGTAACTCATGCCTCTAATGTGTCGGGGGCGATTACTGATATAGCGCCTATTATCCAGGCGGCTCACGCGGTGGGAGCTTGGGTAGTGTTAGACACCTGCCAATCCAGCGCCCATATGCCTCTTGATGTTAAAACCCTGGGCGCAGATTTCGCTTGTTTTTCCGGGCATAAAATGGCAGGCCCCACCGGTGTTGGAGCCCTGTACGGTCGCCGAGAATTGTTAGAGCAATTGCCGCCTTTCTTGGCAGGTGGATCCATGATCGCCGATGTGAACATGGACAAATCCACTTTCCAACCTGTCCCGGAGCGTTTCGAGGCTGGCTCGCAAGCGGTAGCCCAGATTCACGCTTGGGCGGTGGCACTCGATTACCTGCAGGAAGTGGGGATGGAGCGGATTCGTAGCCACGAATTGGCTTTGACTAAGTATCTGCTAGCAGGGCTCGCGACCGTAAAAGACCTAAGACTACTCGGGCCTGCTGATTACCGCGAACGGGTAGGACTCGCGGCCTTTGATTTCGCGGGCATCCATCCCCATGACGTGGGGCAGGTATTAGATGCCGAGGACGTGGCGATTAGGGTGGGACATCACTGCGCCCTCCCGCTGCACGCCCACTATGGGTTGCGATCCTCCTGTAGGGCATCGCTATCACTGACTTCTTCCCGCGAAGATATTGACCGACTAATCGCCGGTCTAGAGGTTGTGCGTAGTTTCTTTTTGAAGGGGAATTAATGGTTTCAGCTATCGACCAGCTTTATCAACAGGTGATTATGGATCACGCCGCGGAAAAACACGGCAGTGGCCAGGTAGAACCGTCAGATACCTCCTCCCATCAAGTTAATCCTACCTGTGGGGATGAAGTTACTTTAGAAGTGACTTTAGAGGGGGATAAGCTTTCACGTCTTGCTTGGCAGGGACAGGGATGTTCTATCTCGCAGGCATCGTTATCAATGATGAATGACCTGGTAGCAGGGAAATCCTTGGCGGAAATAGAACAACTGTGGAAAAATTTTGACCACATGATGCATTCTCGCGGCCGCGAAGTTCCCGATGAAGTGTTAGATCCCCTCGAAGATGCCGCCAGCCTGCAAGGAACCTCCAAGTTTCCAAACCGGGTGAAGTGCGCCCTTTTAGGGTGGATGGCACTTAGAGAATCAATCGCCAAAACGCAAGCGAGGCAGGAAAATGAGTGAAGAACGTCCTTGGGAAAATACCTCTGAAGTCCCCCAGCGCTTTCAGGAAGTGGCTGCTGGTAATGAAAATGCCGGTCCTTTTCAGCCCTCTAAAGCCCATCATCACGCCGAGAATCAGGAGTTGGAGAGGGGTAATTCGAAAGCGGATAACCCCGCGAACCAGTCTGCAGAATCCGCTCCTCCGAATCCAAGTGAAAATCCGGCATCTGCCGGAGAATCTGCCGCGCTTCCTCCTGCAGGGGCTCTGCCTACGCAAGAGGACATACTGGAGGCCTTAAAAGATGTAATCGACCCCGAACTTGGGATTAATATCGTAGATTTGGGATTGATTTACGGGGTAGATATTCAAGCCGATGGGGCAGTAATCGTCGAGATGACACTCACTTCTGCTGCCTGTCCGCTTACCGATATGTTGGAAGAACAAACCCAATGGGTGCTTGGCTCAATGGCCAGCAGAGTACAAATCAATTGGGTGTGGATGCCGCCGTGGGGGCCGGATCGGATTACGGAAGAAGGACGCGAACAGTTACGCGCTCTCGGCTTTAACGTCTAATGGGATAACATAGGCTTGCAGATAATCTAGCAAGGGGAAATCCATGATGCGTGGAGTCTGGTCCGAGGTCGGGAAACTAGAAAAAGTACTGGTACACCGGCCTGGGAGCGAAATTGATCGCCTGACTCCTTCAAATCGCGAGGAACTACTCTTTGACGATATTTTGTGGCTAGAGAAGGCTCGGGAAGATCACGATACCTTTAGCGCTACGCTTTCTTCCCAAGGCGCCCAAGTTGTGTATCTACGTGATCTTTTAGCCGAGACTTTAGAGTTAGCGTCGGCACGCAAATGGCTGTTAGAACAGACTGTTGATGACCGTCATTTTGGGGTGGCGCTTAGCGCTCCGCTTAGAGAGTACCTGGCGGAGCAGGAGAGCCGGAAGCTGGCGCAAATTATGATTAGCGGGCTTACCCGCGCAGAAATCGAGTCTCAACTAGGAGCGGTAGCCTCCACTGTTTTGGCGCGAGTAGAAACGGAAGATTTTATCTTAGCGCCGCTCCCTAATCACCTGTTTACCCGGGATACGTCCGCCTGGATTGGCAGGGGAGTTATGCTCTCGGCCATGAAGAAGACTGCCCGGCGCCGTGAAACTCTGAACTTGCAGGCTATCTACCGCTTCCACCCAGATTTTAGCGATAATCTTACCCAGTTTGGCGCGGGGGTAGCCGACACTCCCGCCTCCACCGAGGGCGGAGACGTGGAAATACTCTCGGAAAACTCGGTATTGGTGGGGATTTCGGAACGCACCAGCCCAGCAGGTTTTGAGCGCCTTGCTTCCCGTCTGCTCCGGGATTCTTCCTCGTCAATAGAAATGGTCACGGGACTACTAATGCCGATGGAGCGAGCCCAAATGCATTTAGATACGGTGCTGACGATGATTAATCGCGATACTTTCTATAAATACAAAAAGCTGGGGATGTTGGCGAGTGTTACTGCTCGCCGGGGTGCAGACGGTCAAATCTCTTGGCAGATGCACCCGGAAGCCGAAATGCATGAGATTCTTGCCCAGGCGGCAGGAGTGGGCGCGGTTAATATTCTGCAAACCCCGCAATCCGATAGTGGCGCCGAACGGGGGCAATGGAATGATGCCTGTAACCTGCTGGCGCTTCGTGAAAACGTGGTAACCTCCTATGACCGCAACTGGCAAACCATCGATTACTTGCGCTCCCAAGGGGTAAAGGTTTTAGAAGTTCCCAGTGCAGAGCTTGGGCGCGGGCGCGGAGGGCCACGCTGTATGACCTGTCCGTTATCGCGAGCAGCTGTTGAATAAATAGCAGGGTCTGAATCGGGTAAACAGATTTAGCTCAATAGTAAGAAAAAAATAGAAAGGTTAAACTGTGGCATTACTATCTGGTCGCCATTTTCTAAAAGAACTCGATTTCACCGCTGAGGAGTGGCGGTATCTGCTGGATTTGGCGGCGCAGCTAAAAGCAGTCAAACGGGCGGGTAGCGAACAGCCTTATTTGAAAGGTAAAAATATCGCCCTAATTTTTGAAAAAACTTCTACCCGCACGCGCTGCTCTTTTGAAGTAGCTGCCTACGACCAGGGTGCACACGTAACCTTTCTCGACCCGGTGGCCTCCCAGATTGGGCATAAGGAATCTATGGCGGACACGGCGCAAGTGCTGGGGCGCTTCTATGACGGCATTGAGTTTCGAGGACGGCGCCAAGAGGACGTAGAAACTTTGGCACGCCTATCGGGGGTGCCGGTTTGGAATGGTCTGACCGATGAGTGGCATCCCACGCAAATGCTTTGTGACCAGCTAACTATGGTGGAGCATTCCGGACGGGACTTGCATGATATTTCCTTTGCGTATCTGGGTGATGCTCGCAATAACATGTCGAATTCGCTGCTGATTTCCGGGGCAATGATGGGTATGGATGTGCGGATTATCGGCCCAAAGCAGCTGTGGAATGAGCAATGCTGGATTGATAAAGCCCATGAAATTGCGGCTCAGACCGGCGCGAAAATCACCCACACCGATGACCCGGCTGCTGGGGTCAAGGGTGCAGATTTCTTGTATACCGATGTTTGGGTTTCGATGGGGGAGCCGAAAGAAGTCTGGGATGATCGGATTAAGCTGCTCTTGCCCTACCAGGTGAATGCACAGCTGATGGAGGCGGCGGGATCACAGGCAAAGTTTTTACACTGCCTGCCCGCTTTCCATGACCGCGCCACCACCGTGGGGGAGGATATTTATCAAAAAACAGGGCTAGAGGCCTTGGAAGTTACTGATGAGGTTTTCTGTGGGGAACGCTCAGTAGTGTTTGACCAGGCTGAAAACCGGATGCATACCATTAAAGCCGTGATGGTAGCTACTTTGGGGACGTTAACTGACTAGAATAATCAGGTACTGAAAAGGGGTGGCTCCCGGCCAATGGCCGGGAGCCACCCCTAATGATTTAACCGTCAGATAGGTGAACTAAGCAGACTATCCAAGTAGAGGTAGTAGATCCCCGATCCCGTTGAACACCGCCTTGGGACGATAGGGGAACTTCTGGATATCCTCCCGGGAAGTTGAACCTGATAACACTAGGTAGGAATCCATACCGCTTTCTACACCGGCATGAATATCAGTGTCCATGCGGTCACCAACCATGGCCGCGTCCTCGGAATGAGCACCCAGCTTATTTAGTCCCGCCCGGAACATCACCGGATTTGGCTTACCCACAAAATAGGGCTGGCGTCCGGTAGCCCTGGTGATCATTGCCGCCACTGAACCCACCGCGGGCAGAGTTCCGTCCTCGGAAGGGCCGGTAGTGTCCGGGTTGGTGCAAATGAACTTCGCGCCCTTTTCGATTAGTCGAATCGCTTTGGTAATATTCACGAAATCGTAGAAGCGGGTTTCACCCAGGACTACATATTCCGGATCGGTTTCAGTCATGATATAACCGGTTTCGTGGATCGCAGTGGTTAAACCGGCCTCTCCAATGACGAAAGCCGTAGAGTTGGGGGACTGGCTATTTAAGAAATCGGCAGTAGCATTAGCCGAAGTCCAGATGCGGTCTTCGGGAACCTCTAATCCCGAGGATGCCAGCCGTGCCGATAGGTCGCGGTTGGTATAGATAGAGTTGTTGGTCAGTACCAGGAACGGAATACTGTTTGCTTTTAGAGTTTCAATAAACTCGTGTGCTCCTGGTAGTGCCAAGGATTCGTGCACCAGCACCCCATCCATATCGGTCATCCAGGCTTTAGGTTTACGCAATTCACTAATATCGCTCATACCCCCATCCTAGCGGGGACATACCGCAAATGCTTATCTCTAAAGTCCTGTTATCCGCCTTTTTAGCATCACGAAGCCTCAAGTAAGCAATGCCGAGCCACCGGAGCTATGCCAGGCGTGAAAGCGCTGCAAATCCAGGGTTAGTTTTATGTAGTACGCGTCTTGGAAATAAAAGGAGCGCGACGGTTAACTCTCCGATGATGGCTAGTTTGACCGTATATCTAGCACTTGGGCGGCGGTAGCCGCATCGATTACTAGCCGATTAGCGTAGCCGTGTTCCAGGGCGACTCTGATGATCGCTACTTTTGCGCCTCCGCCAGCAACCATTATTTTTTCGGGAATTCTGCGCAGTTGCGCGAGAGTGACCGCCATCGTGCGGTCATTTAGTTCCGGCAGACACACCCGGCCATGGGTGTCGATGAAACGAGAACAAATATCGCCGACTGCTTTCTGCTCTAAAAATAGTTTCACATCGCGTGACAGGGTAGGCAGGGTCAAAAGATAGGAACTTTTGGCCGCATCTCCCACGGTAAAAACGGCTACCTGCGAGTCTCGTCCTCGTTTCAAAGCTGCCGCCACCTGCTTTTCTTTCATCATTGCCTCTTTAGCTTCGGCGCTTTGAAATACGGTGGGTGCTCCTAAAAGGTGTGCCTTGGCCTTAAAAGCCTCGGCGAAACGATTAACTGCCTCGATTTCGCTTTGTCCGCGCGCGAACCCGCCTACCCCTCCGCGCAGTTGCACGATCTCTACATTCTTACGCGGTTGGGTGGTGAGGTTTTTAGAGATTTCTTCAACGGTGCGAGACCAGGAAACCCCCACCATGTCCCCATCTTTAATCACCTTTTCCACCATTCGGGCTCCGGCTTCCCCTAGCGCTTTGCGGACTTCACTATCTGCGGGAGCGCTGGGGTAAACCACCACCGCCTCCTCTAAGCCGAACCGGGATTTTAGTGCATTTGCGGCCGAAGAATCCGCTAGCCGAGGATCATTAACCGTGATTTTCACGTATCCTTTGGCGCGTGCATAGCGCAACAGTTTAGAAACGGTAGGGCGCGAAATTCCCAGCCGCGCTGCCACTTCATTTTGGGGAAGGCCCCCATAGTAGGCTTTGGCGGCATCGATAGCTTGAATGTCTTTGCGGCTAAGATTTACGGGCATGACTTTTCCCTTTGTTATGGCACCTTTGCTACAGCACTATTGTAATCGCCCGCCCCAGCAGGGATAGCTATTTCCATCGCGTTTTTATGGCGGGCAATAGCCGTATCGGTTTTAACTACTGGCAGCTCCTGGGTAGAATCCACACCGTGATTAATGCGCAAGATATGGAAGTGCGGATCGGGCAGCGGCTCTTGGTGTCTCGCACCAATTTGCGGATTGATAAAGGAATGCGAATCGGCCTAGTCGGGCGCAATGGCGCTGGTAAAACCACTACTATGCGCTTAATCGCGGCGCTGGTGGCTCTAGGTAAACATCGCTACAGCGGTTCCCTTAGCGAGGACGAAGCCCAAGACTTAATCGACAATATCGATTTTCAAGGCAAAGTGACTTCCTCCGGGTCGGTAGGGTATCTGTCACAAGACCCAGCAGTGGGGGTGAAACAAAAGGACGGAATTTCTCGGATAATGGCGGTGCGGGATTTGGATCGCACTTTGCGAGCAATCGAGAATGCCCAAGAAAAAATGTCCACCACCAGCGGGGAAACGCAGGCGAAGGCGATAGAAAGATACGCGCGCCTGGATGAAGAGTTCACTCGGCTAGGGGGTTATGCTGCCCGCTCGGAAGCTATGCAGATCGCGCACAACTTAGGTCTTGACCAAGCCGCCCTCACTCAGCCACTGGCGACCCTTTCCGGAGGGCAGCGCCGTCGGGTAGAACTGGCGCGGGTACTGTTTTCCCAACCGGACGTACTGCTTTTAGATGAGCCCACCAACCACTTAGACCATGACTCCATCATTTGGCTCCGCGATTTTCTGCGCACCTATGCCGGCGGCTTCGTAATGGTCACCCACTCTACGGCGCTGCTAAAAGACACGGTAAACCAGGTTTGGTACCTGGATGCCTCGCGCGCGGTTATCGACCAATATAAACTCGGCTGGGATGCCTACCTGAAGCAGCGCGCCCAAGATGAGGCACGGCGGCGCCGGGAGCGCCAAAACGCTTTAGCGAAAGCGCAGGCATTGCGCGAGCAAGGCGAAAAAATGCGAGCCAAAGCCACTAAAGCAGTCGCGGCGCAACAAATGCTGCGCCGAGCCGAAGAACTAATTAAAGAGGCCGGGAGTGAAACCAAAGCCGAAAAGGTTGCCCGCCTGCGCTTTCCTACTCCGCTCTCTTGCGGAAAAGTACCGTTGAATGCGCGCGGCCTCGCAAAATCATATGGCAGCCTAGAAGTGTTCAGCGGCCTAGATTTATCAATCGACCGCGGCAGCAAAGTGGTGGTTTTAGGGGAAAACGGCGCCGGGAAAACGACGCTGCTACGCCTATTAAACGGAATCGAGGACGCTGACGCGGGGGAAGTTGTGCCCGGTCACGGCCTGAAACTGGGATACTATGCCCAAGAACACGAAACCTTGGATCCAGCTCGCACAGTTTACGAAAATATGACCGCGGCAGCTCCCGACCTGGATGAAACCCATGTGCGCAACATTTTAGGGCAGTTTTTATTTTCCGGGGAGGACGCTTTTAAGCCGGCCAGCGTGCTTTCGGGAGGAGAAAAAACCCGGCTAGCTTTAGCCACCTTGGTGGTAAGTGGCGCCAATGTGCTGCTACTAGATGAACCTACCAATAACCTGGATCCAGCGTCTCGGGAAGAAATCTTGCACGCCCTCGACCAATACGAGGGAGCAGTAGTACTGGTGACCCACGATCCGGGGGCGGTACAGGCGCTCAATCCGCAGCGGGTGTTGCTCCTGCCAGATGGGGACGAGGATTTATGGAGTGATGACTACCTGGATTTAGTCGAGTTGACGTAGCTAGGTGCCGGCCTTGGTCAGTGCTTTGCTGGCGGTAGCGGGTAATCCGGGGACTAATCCAAAGTTGCCGTATCAATCTCGCTAAAAGGAATCACTTTAGTGGGAAAAGAGCGATAAGCCAGGTATTGCTGCAAAAACTCGGCGTGTTCATCGCAAGTCAGCCAGGTTTTATGTACGGGGCGGGGAATCTTGGGGTTACGCCACAATACCGCTTTGGTCGCCGGGTTTTCGCACCGGCGGGCTGAACAGATGTTATCTTCTGGTCCTTTAGCTAAAGCCATGTTCCTCCTTGTCCTTAGTTTTCATTCTAGAGACATAGCTAGGATAGGCCTATGAGCTACGAATTAACCCTGGTACGCCACGCCCAGGCTGGTTACGGCCATGGCGACCACTCTCGTCCCTTGACCCCGGGTGGGGTGCGGCAGTCGCGAGAGCTGGGGGCGTTATTGGTTAAAGAGGGGGTCGAGGTCGAGCTGATATTGCATTCTACGGCGACTCGCGCCAGACAAACTGCGGGGCAGCTGGGGCAATCCTACCCCGGCGTGCAACTACTGGCAGAGGACGAGCTATACCATTGCTCCCCAGAGCGGCTATTGCGTCTAGTGGAAGAGTATGAACCGGCAGGTGGTAAAGCTATTTTGGTAGTGGGACATGAGCCGATTATCTCGATGACTGCCCAGCTTTTAGCTCCGGAAAACGCCGGCATTCCCTGTGGAGTATCCACCGCTACCGCTATTGCTTTTCACGTTCGCTCGTTTAATCATCTTGGCTCTGGTAGCGGGGAGCTAACTGGGGTTTTTCACGCTCCGCTGCGCGCCTAGACATGAGGGATACCCTGACATTTTCATTGTGAACTAGCTTTGCTTTATTGCCTAACGCGCTGTTAGAGACAGCGCGGGGAACAATTCCAAAGAAGTGCTCCCCGGTAACTTAGAGAGATTTAGCTTAATGATCGACGATAGTTCCCTTGGGGACTACGGTGATCCCGCCCTCGGAAATTGTAAAGCCGCGTTCGCGGTCTTTATCATGATCAATGCCGATCTGTACCCCTTCCGCGACCCGCACATTCTTATCCAAGATGGCATTGTGGATCACGGCGGAGCGTTCCACATCTACACCATTCATTAACACTGAGCCGTCCACCGAAGAGAAAGAATGCAAATGCACTCGGGGAGAGAGCATGGAACGTTCCACGCGTGAACCGGAAATGATTACCCCCGGAGAAACAATCGAATCCAGAGCCATGCCGCGGCGGTTCTCATCGCTAAAGGTGCTCTTGGCAGGGGGCAGCCAAGCGTCTAGCTTCGTATAGGTTGGCCAGTCAAAGTTATACAGGTTAAATACCGGAGACACCGACAGCAGATCCAGGTGCGCTTCGTAGAAGGCATCGATAGTGCCGACATCGCGCCAATAGTCACGGTCACGATCGGTAGCGCCCGGAACCTCGTTTTCAATGAAGTCATAGCAGTTCACCCCGCCATGCTCTACGAAATAGGGCACCAGATCCCCGCCCATATCGTGGTTAGAATCTTCATTCTCAGCGTCTGCTTGTAGGGCTGCCACTAGATCTTTAGTGGTAAACACATAGTTACCCATTGAAGCCAAGAACTTAGTGGGATCATCAGGCAGCCCCTCGCAGGTATTGGGTTTTTCGATAAAGCGATTAATCGTTCCGCCGGTTTGGTCAATGACCCCAAAAGCACTGGACAATTCAATCGGTTGCCGAATCCCGGCAACCGTACAAGGCAGGCCGGATTTAATGTGGTCATCGACCATTTGTGAAAAGTCCATCCGATAGATATTGTCCGCGCCAATAATCAGGACGTAGTCAGGATCCTCATCACGCACAATGTTTAGCGACTGGTAGACCGCATCTGCGCTGCCCAAATACCAGTGCTTTCCGCGCCGTTGCTGGGCGGGAACCGGGGCTACATAGTTGCTCAGCAAATCTGACATCCGCCAGGTGGTGGCTAAGTGGCGGTCTAGCGAGTGCGATTTGTATTGGGTGAGTACCACCGAGCGGAGATAACCGGAGTTCACCACATTGGAAAGCGCGAAATCGATCAAGCGGTAGGTTCCACCAAAGGGAACCGCCGGTTTTGCTCTATCTAAAGTAAGGGGCATCAGGCGCTTGCCTTCGCCGCCAGCCAGAATCATTGCTAACACATTATTTTTTCCCATGACGTCAGCTTATGCCAAGCTCTAGGGGTGGCGCGGGGATTTGAGCTTGATTAATTAAATGGTAATAGTCCGCTTACGTGGAATTTATTAAATATTAGTCTTCTCTTGTTTGCCTTGCCCTAGAATCCAGCGCTAAGCCTTTCCTTGGGATAAGTGTTTTTGGTGCGGGTCAGGAGCGAAGGATTTCCCGTTTTTGCCCCGCGCCTTCACGATTCCACTAATCTAGTAGATAGCGGCAAAATTAAAGGTCACCTAGGAAAGGATCCCCAGATGCGTGTCGATTTGTTGAGTCGAGAATATCCCCCTCATGTCTACGGTGGCGCTGGCGTCCATGTAACTGAGTTGGCAAAGGTGTTGGCGGAAAGAATCGAGGTGGGGGTACATTGCTTCGATGGCTCCCGTCCCGATAGTGGCGGGAAAATCCAGGTTACCGGATACGACTATTGCCGCAAGCAGGACGGGGCGAACGCCGCGCTGCGTACCCTGGGGATCGACTTACAGATGGCGCAGCATTGCGACCAAGCCGACTTGGTGCACTCCCATACCTGGTATGCCAATATGGCTGGTCACTGGGCAAAGAAACTGTACGAGATTCCGCATGTGGTGACGGCTCACTCTTTAGAGCCGCTCCGTCCTTGGAAACGGGAACAATTAGGTGGCGGCTATAACCTGTCATCCTGGGCCGAAGAAACTGCCTACTTAGCAGCCGATGCAGTGGTGGGGGTCTCCCACGGGATGAAGGAAGATATTTTACGTGCCTATCCGCAGATAGACCCGGATAAGGTTCACGTTATCCATAATGGTTTGGATCTAAGCGATTGGGCGCTACCTACCGACCAGGAAGCGGTTGCCCAAACCCTATCTAAATACGGCATCGACCCGGAGGTGCCGACAGTGGTTTTTGTAGGGCGGATAACCCGCCAAAAGGGTCTGCCGCACTTCTTGCAAGCGATCAAACAAATTCCGGCAGATTCTCAGGTAGTACTGTGCGCCGGGGCACCCGACACCCCGGAGATTGAAAAAGAAGTACGCGAGTTGGTTGACGAATTATCAGCGGAGCGCAGCGGAATCATCTGGATTGAACAGATGCTCCCGCACGACCAGCTGGTCAACATCTTGTCGGCAGCGCAAGTATTTGTTACCCCCTCGATTTATGAACCGATGGGGATTGTCAATTTGGAGGCAGCCGCAATGGAGCTGCCGGTGGTAGGGACTGCTACCGGTGGAATTCCCGATTGCATTGCCGAGGGCGAGACCGGTTATCTAGTGCCGATCGAACAGTTAACTGACGGCAGCGGTACCCCCACGAATCCCGATAAATTCCACCGGGATATGGCCGAACGTATCACTAAGCTGGTGGAGAATCCCGATCTGGCCAAGAAAATGGGTAAAGCTGGACGTAAACGGGTGGAAGAAAAATTCTCTTGGCAGACTGTTGCCGATAAAACTGTGGAACTATACCGCTCTCTGCTATAGAGCCAGTACGCAGCTAGAAGTCTGCTAGCTGCAGCGGGGGCGAGCACTTTGGGGAAGATGCTCGCCCCCGCCACTTATCGGCAAGCACACTGGTTAAGATGGGACATATGGATACTCTGCTCCGATTAAAACACGTCAGTTTTATGCGTGGAGGAAACCCGATCCTTCAGGATGTTTCCTTCAAAACCAAACTGGGAGAGAACTGGGTAATTCTCGGCCCCAATGGGGCAGGGAAAACCACTCTAGTATCGATCCTGGCAGCGCGTAGCTATCCCTCTAGTGGGAAAGCCAAAGTTCTAGGGGGACGTCTAGGGGCAGTACCGGTACAAGAATTACATGAACGGGTGGGTTTGTGTTCAACTGCGGCGCTGCGGGTAATCCCGCGCTCGCAAACCGTGAAGGCGCTAATTCTTTCCGCCGCCTACGGGACTATGGTGCGCGGACGGGATCAAGATTTCGAAGATATCGACTATCAGCGCCGCGCAAACCTGATGGAATTATTCGGGGTCGCAGCTCTACAAGACCGCAAGATATCTACGCTTTCCGATGGGGAACGCCAGCGGGTATTGATTGCTCGGGCTTTAATGGCTGATCCGGAGATCCTGCTTTTGGATGAACCGGTAGCGGGGGTGGATCTGCAGGCTCGCGAACTTTTACTTTCCGCTCTCGATGAGCTCAGTTCGGATCCAAAGTCACCACAGATCGTGATGGTCACCCACCATTTAGAAGAAATACCGGCATCCTTCAATCGTGCAGCCTTGATGAAGGAAGGTAAAATCATGGCTAGCGGTGATATCGATCAGGTTCTGACCAGTGAAAACCTCTCAAAGGCATTTAGTTTGCCGCTCAAATGTGGACGCAGCGGTGACGGGCGTTGGTGGGCGCACGCCCGGTAGTATCCGGTAAGCGTCCAAGTCAGAACAAATAACTTTGCACCCCAAATATCGGTAAAGAGTAAGGAAGAATCGTGGACTCAGCGCAAGAGGATGTACTACAAAAGATTGCGGAACTGGGAGTAAAATTCATCCGCCTGTGGTTTACAGATGTATCTGGCTCCCTAAAATCAGTGGCGATTGACCCCGCAGAACTTGAGGACGCCTTTAACGAGGGGATCGGGTTCGATGGTTCCGCCATTGAAGGCTTTACTCGCGTCTACGAATCTGACATGTTGCTGCGTCCCGATGCCTCTACTTTTCAAATCTTGCCGTGGCGAGGTGAGGACGCCGAAGTCGGGCGGATGTTTTGCGATGTCTATACTCCGGATCTACAGCCCGCCAGGTCCGATCCTCGCCGCGTACTAGAGCGGCAATTAGAGCGCGCCGCCGATCTTGGTTTTACTTTCAATATTCACCCCGAAATTGAGTTCTACCTACTAGAGCCGCCAACTTCTTTGGATGAGCCGCTGCGTCCTATCGACAATGCTTCCTATTTTGATCATGTGCCCAACGGGGGAGACAACTCTTTTCGCCGCCGAGCAGTGGCAATGCTGGAAGAAATGGGAATTTCCGTAGAGTTTTCACATCACGAAAACGGGCCGGGTCAAAACGAAATCGATCTGCGAGCCTCCGACGCTCTGACTGGATCCGATAACATCATGACTTTCCGGATCCTGATTGAAGAGATCGCGATGCAAGACCGGATGGTGGCTACCTTTATGCCGAAGCCTATGGCGGGGCAGGCCGGCAGCGGAATGCACACCCATATGTCACTTTTCGAGGGTGAAAATAATGCTTTTTACGATGGCGCTAGCGATATTTATCAGCTCTCTGCCACCGGACAGGCTTTTACCGCCGGGCTGCTCTCTCACGCACGTGAATACTCGGCGGTGGTAAACCAGCATGTTAACTCCTACAAACGCCTTTGGGGAGGCTCGGAGGCGCCCTCATATATTTGTTGGGGACACAATAACCGCTCGGCGCTGGTGCGGGTGCCGCTGTATAAACCAGAAAAAGCCGGCGATGCCCGCATCGAATATCGCGGAACAGATCCGGCCGCTAATCCCTATTTAGCCTATGCCTCGCTGCTGGCTGCGGGGCTAGATGGGATTGAAAAAGAAATGAAACTGCCCCTAGAAACCGAGGACGATGTCTGGCGCCTATCTGATAAAGAACGCCGCGCCCAAGGAATCCCCGCCCTACCTCTGACTTTAGAAGAAGCCGTTTCGGAGCTGCGCCAATCCGAGTTCATGGCCAAGGTATTGGGGGAGGAAGTTTTTGCCTATGTGCTGCGCAATAAAGAACGGGAATGGCGTGAATACTCGGCACAGATAACCCGGGGAGAACTAGCAAAGTTCTTGCGAGTATAGCTATGGCTAGGAAAGTTAGTCTCGCTTCACGCCTGCGCGCTAGCGGGGTTACCGAAGTTGCGCGCGCCGAAAGCTGGGTAAGTAGCCCGGTCTTTGCCCCGCTAGTACAAAATGAAGACTTTTGGCGGGAACTGTCAGCGTCTGCCCACCCAGACCAGGTGCTAGTGTGCTTAATCAATCTATTAGAGGCAATAGAGGGGACGGGAGAATACCTGGCTGAGAACCCTCATCAGCGCGCCCTGGTGATAGCTATTTGCGGAGTTTCGCGTTTTGCCGGTGATTACCTCAATAGCCATCCACAGCTCCTGTCGCAGCTAGAAGCCTCACAGTCAGAGGCGTATTGGGATGGTAAACGCTATCAAGTCAGTCAAGAACTAGATTTTGTTGAGCGCTATCGCGCCCAGGTCCGCCAAGAAGTTTTACAGGCTGTCAATGCCCAAGAAATCCGCAGCGATACCTGGATAGCTCAGGAAAGCAATCTCAATGATCTGCGTCGCGCCTACCGCGCCCAGCTATTGCAAATAATTGCGGAGGACGCCTCACATCCCGATCCCTTAGCTTTCTTTTCCGTAGTAGCCGGAAAACTCAGTGCCCTAACAGATGCTACTTTAGAAGGCGCCCTCGCCTTGGCACGCGGAAAATACGATCCCGCAGGCGAGGTAGATTTCGCGGTGATTGCCCTGGGTAAAACGGGAGCTGGAGAGCTTAACTATCATAGTGACATCGACCTGATCTACGTGGCTGAGCCGGAGGAAAATGGCAGTCTGAATGAAGAAGAGGCTCTTAAGATAGCTTCCCGCTTAGCAATCGGTATTTCGGCTGCGTGCTCGGGGCCAGGAGTCGAGATGCCGCTGTGGCCAATAGACTTAGCTCTGCGACCAGAGGGTCAAGATGGAGCTACTTGTCGCACTGTAGCTGCTCACGCCAAGTATTACCAAAAATGGGCAAAAACCTGGGAGTTTCAGGCGCTGTTAAAGGCGCGTCCGGCAGCTGGATCTCCCCGAGTGGCGGATGCCTATATGCAGGCAGTATGGCCGCTAGTGTGGACAGCAGTCGAGCGGGAAGGGTTCTTCAGTGACACTCGAGCAATGCGGATTCGAGTAGAAGAATCAATCCCTAGCCCTACAGCTGGCCGAGAACTTAAACTGGGGCCGGGCGGGCTACGCGATATCGAGTTCTCGGTACAATTGTTGCAAATGGTGCATGGACGCACCGACGATAGTCTGCGAGTACGCCCCACGCTACAAGCGCTAGACGCTCTCGTTCAGGGTGGATATATCGGCCGAGATCCTGCCCGTCAACTGGCAGACGCCTACCGGTTTTTGCGGGTTGTCGAACACCGGATGCAAATGCAGCGGATGGCGCGTACCCATTTATTCCCGCAAAACCGCGAAGACGAGCGCCGGGTCGGCAGGTCTTTGCATCAAGAGAGTTTTGGGAAGAGCGGAGAGCTCACCAGCTATTGGGAAAAGTTGAAACCACAGATCCGCGCCCTACAACAAGATATTTTCTACCGCCCCTTGTTGCCGGCAACCGCGGGGTTGTCCAAAGCCGAGGCCGCCCTCAACCCCCAGGCGGCAGCCGATCGTCTCCGGTTGGCTGGATACCGGGACACTCGCGGAGCCTTAGGGCACATTGCCGCTCTGACCGCCGGGGTTTCTCGGCGCAGCCAAATCCAGAGCCATATTCTGCCGGTGCTGCTCGGCTGGTTGGCTGAGGGGCCGTCTCCCGATGCTGGCTTGTTGCGTTTTCGCCGCCTCTCGGAAGCAATCGGAAAATCCCATTGGTATATGGGACTGTTGCGGGATTCCTCCCGGGTTGCCCACCGCCTGTGTACGATCTTGTCGCTCAGCCCTTATATCGCTCAGCGTCTTGAACATGTACCGGAAGCGGTACAGTGGCTAGACGATGATGAAAAGCTCGCTACCCGCAGTTACGCTCAACTATATGCCGAAATGGAGGCCTTATCGCGGCGTCACCAGGACAGCTCGGCAGCGATAGATTTGATTCGCCAAACCCGGGGGCGAGAATTACTGCGTTGTGCCTTACGCGATGTGGTTAACCATTTAGATCCCATTTCTACCCAGGCGGCCATCACCGATATTAACGATGCCACCATTGCTGCCGCCAGCCAAGTAATCCTGCGCGAACTATCGGCTAAAGAAAAGGCTATTCCCCGGATCGCTCTAGTAGCGATGGGCAGAGGAGGAGGACGCGAATCTGCCTATGCCTCCGATGCCGACCTGTTAGTGGTACATTCTGCTTTAATAGATCCGCGTTGGAGCGCGCCCGGGGCAGTAGCAACAATACCGGCACCGTGGACGGAAAATACTCCGACTGGTGCTATTTTGCGGTCCCAAGCTAAACTATCCGCCCCCGAAGCTTCCCGGATTGCGGTTCTATTCGCTACGCGGCTGCAAGAAGAAATGAATCGGCCAGCTACTGCCCCCAGTTTGAGAATAGATTACGGGCTGCGCCCCGAGGGCGAGGATGGGGTGCTTTCTCGCTCCTTAACGGCTCTGGGCGACTATTATGAACGTTGGGCTGAACCTTGGGAAATACAGGCGCTCCTGCGCGCGCGTGCTTTTTGTGGTGATCCAGATTTAAGGGAACAGTTCGTCAATACTATTGATCCGATTCGTTATGAACGTCCCATTGGTGAAGGCGGTATCCGGCAAATACGTCTACTTAAAGCCCGCATGGAAAATGAGCGAATTCCCGGCGGACAGGACGCTTCTTTGCATGTAAAACTGGGGCCGGGAGGACTAAGTGACGTGGAGTGGGTTGCCCAGTTATTGCAGTTACAAGGAGCGGATTCTTGCCCGCAGCTGCGGGTAACGTCAACTTTGGAAGCCTTAAAGGTAGTCGGTGAACAAAGAATGCTATCGGATGCCGACCTAAAAGTCTTGACCGAGGCCTGGAAGTTGGCGTGTCGAATCCGCTGTGGAAATGTCTTGGTTACCAATCGCATGAGTGGTAATAAACTGGATTACCTACCTACGGCTGCCGCTCCTAGCTATGCCCTGGCGCGATTGCTGGGATATGCTCCCGGCAAAGAAAATGATTTGCGAGAGGACTATTTACGGCAGGCTCGTCGCGCTCGTGCGGTCACGGAGAGGGTATTTTACAATTCTTAAAAAACAGGAATAGGACGAAAGAGGAACAGATGAAACTGGTTTTGATGCGGCATGGGCAAACTAGCGCAAATCTTACTGGAGCCCTGGATACCGCCGAGCCGGGTTCGCCCCTTAATGCCGAGGGGGAGCGGCAGGCACAAGCGGCGGTAAAGACTTGGGGAGAACTCGGTCTGCCTGCCCCCCAACTTATCGTGACCTCGAATCTGATTCGTACCCACCAAACCGCTCGGCCTTTGGAAGAACGATTCTCCCTTACCCGGATACAAAACGGGGGTGCTAATGAAGTGCAGGCGGGAAAGCTAGAAATGGCCAGGGATCTGGCATCAGTTGAACAATATGTGCGCACTATCGGAGCCTGGATGCAGGGAGAGACCCAGGTAAGGATGGAGGGGGCAGAAAACGGCGCAGAAACTTTGGCACGTTTTAACCAGGTGGTCGCGGAGGCCGCAGATGAGGTAGGTGCTGATGGGTGCGCGGTAATTGTCGCGCATGGTGCGATTATTCGCTATTGGTCGTATATGAATAGCCCGGAGATTACTTTCGCTCTAGCAGCGACGAAACCGGTTTCCAATGCTTCACTATCGGTTTTCGAGGGCGAGCCCGGACACTTTTCTGCTCAGATCTGGTCTTCGCGTCCGGTAGAGGATTGGGAAGTTGACGAAAGTGTAACTGAACTACGCCCCTCGAAAGCCCTCCTGGATAAAGTACTCGGCACTCCTAAAAAAGCCTAGTAAGTGACTAATAAACTACCGAAGTAGCTTTAGTAGTGGCCGGAGATAACCGCTATCTCCAGGTTTTGCGGCGCTCACTTTCCGCGCAGCATCCGGCGGTTAATCTTTGCTTTGTTGGGATCTACTCCGCCGGGGAGACGATAGGCTTTATTTTGTAAAGATTGCAGCCGTTGTCCCACAATCGGAACCTCGTCCTTGCTGATTTCCTTCTTTAAGCGATTAATGGTTTTAAGGAGTTTGGAGATCGGAACCTGATTTTTCCCTTGTCCTGTCTGGATCTTATGAATAGGTACCGAAGGTGCCACCCGATGACATTTGCGTTCTTGCTCATTTAACAGCTCACCAGCCCGCGAGGAGGGGCCTTCGGAGATTAGGACAATCCCCGGCCGACCTACCAGACGGTACACCAAGTCTTGTTTGCGGTTAAACGCTACTGGTTCTTCTTCGACAATCCAACCGCGTTTAATGGAACGCAAGATTGCGTACACATTGCCTTTAACTCCCTCTAGCTGCTTATACATGGCGTTATTAGCCAGACGGGTAAGCAGGGTAGTCGCCAGCAGCATTCCTACCGTGGCTGCAATTATGATGTAGAAGATGGTGCGTCCTACGCTCACCGAGGTAAGTAGACAGATTATTAGCACTAGCAAAGGAACCGCTAAGAGGATGGCTAGCATCGCCCAACCGATCCACGAATAGGTACGTTTGGTTACGCGGTAAACATCCGCGAAGTTGTTCCACCAGTGCTTCTTTTTCTGCGGGTTATTTTGTGTAGCCATGATGTTCTAAGCCTATCGAAAAAATGCGCAAATCGTACATTGCACGGTTATCCCCAAGATAAAGCCGAGAAAAATAGCGCTGTCAGCTGTGGATAAAGGAGTGACATATAAACGGGAAAACACTTTAGTGGATATATGGAAACGAAACATGCCTTAAAAATTGCGGATGGCTCCCAGCGAAGCCAGCAAAAAAATATCGTGGACGCAACAGGTAGCAACTGGATAGCAATGGCAGTTGATGCGGAGCAAGTAGCGGTGTTACAGCTGATAGTGCCGCAGGGAAAAACTACTTTTCCCTGTCCTCACTTGATAGCGGATGAACAGGGAAAAAACTGGCTCCTGCGTCCCGATAGTCCCCAAAGTAGCTTAGGGAGTAAAAAATCTCTTCCCCCCGGAAAAC
>ERZ1673752.553-NODE-553-length-63011-cov-11.501970_pt1 | contig 63011 bp, 59 predicted proteins | sample MGYA00580195_ERZ1673752 | MGnify/ENA primary metagenome ERZ1673752 (study PRJEB41218, sample SAMN15661744) | gut metagenome | host: Homo sapiens | place: Canada: London | collected 2015-08-20/2019-03-30 | study: EMG produced TPA metagenomics assembly of...
CCTTCTCTTTCCCCTTTCTTTCTCTCCCCCCCATGGAAAATAGGATCTCCCCCCCTCTCATACATACCCCTATCTTATCCTCTCTTAACCCTTTTCTATCTCTCTCTATCTCTCTATCGCTCTATCTATCTCTTATCTCCCTCTTAAGGTTAAATTAGTTATAAAAGAAAAATATATATTAGTATATATACATATACTAATATATACAAAAAGAAAAGATTTTAGTTTAAAATTTAAATTAGATTTTTAAGATAAAAATATTTATTCTAAGTTTAAATATTAGTTTAGATTTAAGTTATAACTTAGATTAAGAAACAACTACAGTAGTAAGTATAAGAAAGACATAATTTATATAAAAATATTAAGAGACTAAAGTAACTACTACAGTAAGTACTAAAACTAGCTTATTTTTTATAAAATAAATTAAGAGTCTAAATAAATGCTAGAATAACTACTGTAGTAAGTACTAGATATAATCTAGATAATACATAATTAAAAAAGAGCAAATAGTTTATATATTATAAAACTATCGAAGATACACGTAGTGTAGTGTGTAAGGGTTGTAGGGAGCATTCCCTACATATTTATACAAGCGCCGCGGCGGCCGCGGTCGATTTGATTAAATCTAGATTAGATTAATATAAAATTTATAAATAGTGTTTAATCGAACAGAATGGTACCTAAAAAGCAAAAAGTATGAATAGGGTAAGTATTGAGTTGTTTAGATAGATAAAATCGATTTAAACCACCTTCTAGACAAAGATAGTAAAATGTATATATAATAATCTAAATTAAGATTTTGAATAACTGATTTAATACATCAATAAGGAGAGTAATATGGGTAAAATATTAAGTCTCGTATTAGGTAACTTTAGAAGCTTAATACCATTGATACTTATGATACTTGTAGTAGGATATTATAATATTAAAATAACTAAAATTGAGAAAGATTATGAAAAACAAATAAAAGAGAAAGTAACTAGAATTGATACTTTGAATAACAAAGTTATTTTACTAAATAGTGAACTATTAGAGAAGAATAAGATAATAACTACACATGAGTTAAGTATACAAAATCTTTTAACAAGTGTAGAGAAAAGTAAAATAGAGTTAGAAAACATAAGAGTTGATAATAAGAACTTACAAGCTAAATTAAACAATTGGGCTAATAATCCAATAGAGAAAGAAGTTATAAAATACATAGATAAAATAATCTATGTAAAAGATAAAAATAATGTAACTTGTAAAGATTATGAAGATATAAATAAACGTATAAGCAAGATGAGGTATGAAGACCTATGAAGAAATTATGGAATAAAATAAAGAGTATTAACTTTAAGAAAATAAACAAATATGGTATCTTAAATGTATTAAGTTATATGTTACTTTGGATACTAGGAATAATAGTAGCTATAATGTCATTAGCAGTATTAAGTATTGTTATGCTAGGAATGTAAAATGAAAGATATTGAAATTTACAATAGACAAAAGAAAGTACTTAAGCTACTAGTAATGGTAATATTATTTCTAGTAATAGTAAGTATGTTTACAGGATGTACTACTAAAAAACCTGATGTAGTATATGAAATTAAAACAGTAGAAGTAAAAGTACCTGTAAGAGAACCACTAGTAGTACCTAGAATAACATGTGACTTTAGTGGTAAAGGTATAGTACCTACTGAGAAATTAATCAAATGTATAAGTAAACAAAAAGCATTTATAGATAAATTAGAAAAGAGTAATGTTATTAAATATGTAGATAACTCTACTACAGTTAGTAACTTTAAAAAATAAAATAGTTTATATAGTGATAAGTTAGATATAACAAACCAAAGATTCGATATGTGTAATAAGAGTAGATAAAAAATCCAAGTAATAGCAAAATACTACCTAAATTACCATTTTAGATAAATTTTATAAAGTTATAATAGGCTTAAATTTAGATAACTTATCAAGTCTTACTTGTATACTAGGACTATAAAGACATACAGCGTGTATAGTATACTACTCCTAAAAAGAAGTAATGCTAGATAGAGTAAAATCTATCTAGTGTTTTTTATTTATATTTCTATATGATATATTGAGTTATAAATTATTGCTAAATCATATTTATAACACGCATAAATAAATTCTTAACAAATATCTTGGTAGTAGACTATAGAGTTAGTCTACTATCCTTTTTTATCTTTTATACAATAAGTTAAATGCTTAAAATAAATAGGGGATAAGTATGTTAATAAAAAAGATAGTATTACATAGATTTAAAAGATTCTTTATAACTGGTGTAGAACACTTTGAATATGAACCTAAAAGTAATATAAGTATCATAGCATGGGCTAATGGGTATGGTAAATCAAGCTTACTAAGTGAAATAAGTCCATTACCATCTGATCTAAAGAAAGACTATAGAGAAGGTGGATATAAGTACTTAGAATTAAACTACAAAGGTAAAGAATATATAGTATCATCTGGTTATAATGGTAAACATAGTTTTATAGTAGATGGTAATGAATTAAATACTAGTGGTACAGCTAGAGTACAAAAAGATTTAAGTTATGAACACTTTGGTATAACAACTGATAATTTTGATATACTATTAGGTAAAGAGTGTCTTACTAATATGACACCTATGGTTAGAAAGAAATGGTTTACATCTATAAGTCCTATAGATTATACATTTAGTATTAAAGTGTTTAATAATCTTAAGAGTAGATATAGGGATATAGTAGGTTCTATTAAACTATTACAAGAAGATCTTATTAAACGTACTAATAATATAGTAGATAAAGATAACATAGATAAGATAAAAAAAGAGTATGATAGGTTAGATAAAACTATATTAGAATTATCTAAGATGTTACTTAAAACTACTAAACCTAATGAAGTATCTATAGAGGATAAAATAGTAGAATATAATAGATTTATAAAAGAATTAAATAACTTAGAAGTAGATGAAGTAAGTATAGATAAAGCTAAATATAATCTAGGTAATTATGAAAGTGATCTACGTAAGATAAACGAAGATATCTATAGGAATAATAAGATATTAGAAACATTAGATAAAGTAAGTAATGATAATTTAAAAGATCTTAAAGAAACTAAAGGTAGATTAGTAAACGATATAAATAATTTAAAAGAATTATTACCTAAAGATATAGTAAATAATACTAGTGAATTATGTATAGAGAAACTAAATGAAATAAGTAATAAGAGTGAATACTATTTAGAGATATTAAAGAAACCTATAGAAGAAGTTAATCTTAATACACTAAGAGAAGAATTAACTAATCTTAAAGATAAACATACTGAATTAAAGACATTATATTTAACATCTAATAATGAATATGAGACTCTTATAGCTAGTAGCAATAATGATATAATATGTCCTAAATGTAATCATAGTTTTAAAATAGCTAATAGTAAACGATTAGAGATGCTTAATAGTATAATTAACACTACTAAAGAAGAATTAGTTAAACTAACAAACATTATTAAATCTAAAATAGAACTAGAAGCTAAACTAATAGATAGACAAGATAATATAAATAAACTATTAAATATATTACATAGTGAATCTATATTAAAACCATTTCTAGGTAATATAACAGATAATGAATTAGATAGAATACCTACTATACTAAATACAGCTAGAGTTAAAATTATGAACTTTAGTAAATACGATATATTATTAAAACAATTAGATAATATTAATAATAAAATAGTTAGTGTAGAAGAAGCTAATAAGATAGTTAAAGATTTGAATATAAGCAATAAAGAAGCATTAGAGAAAGTTATAGAAGAATTAACTACTAGAAGAGCTACTACTATTAAACTTATAAAAGATACTCGTATGTATATAAGTCTAAATGAACAACTAGATGAAGTTATGAAAGGTATAAAAGAGTATCAAGATTATAAAGTAAACGAATATAAATATTTAGTAACTATGAAACAGAATGATATAATACTTAATGGTATAAGCGAAATGAAAGTACAATTAAGTAAGATACAAAAAGTTATACAAGAATCTGATATTAATAGTGCTAGAATAAAAGATATACAAGATACTATAGATAGTAATAAGAAAGACATAGATATATTAGGTAGAATGATAGAAGCATTAAGTCCAGATGGTGGATTAATAGCAAGATCTATTAATAGTTTCTTAAATGTCTTTATAAACGAGATGAATCATATTATTAACTCTGTATGGAGATATAGTATAGAATTGTTACCTTGTGATATAGAAGATAATGATTTAAACTATAAATTTAAAGTAAGAGTTAATCATGATGAGGTTATAGAAGATGTTAATAAATTATCCTCTAGTATGCAAGAGATAGTTAATTTAGCATTTAAAGTGGTATTTATTAAATATAGTAAATTAACTTATTATCCACTTATACTAGATGAGTTTGGTAGAACTATGGATCCAGAACATAGAGTTAATGCTTATGATATTATAGATAAAGTATTAAGTCATAACTTTAACCATATTATACTAGTATGTCATTTTGAATCTATGTATAGTAGGTTCTTTAATTGTGATATATTAGAATTAAAAGAATACAAAAATACTATTAAGGAGTAATATATGTTAGGTAAAAATGTAGGTGATATTAAACTAGTAAATGATATAGATTATGATAGTTTTAATAACCATGCTAAAAAACATTTAGAAGAGTTAAATATATCTATAGAAGATTTTGTAAGTAATAGTGAATTTGTACTAACAAATAAACTTAAAACAACAGATCCAGATCTATTTAAAGAGTTAGTAAAACTTAAAGAAGATTATCTTAAGAAACATCCTAAACCTAAGTATAAACAAGGTACATTAGATTTAGAGTTCGAAGATGATAAGCCAGTAAAGTTAAATAAGAAAACTAAACATAAAAAAGATAAATAAACAACAGACAGTATATATTACATATACTGTCTGTTATATTTTACCTTTATTGTCTATTAAGTATAATATTCTAAATAACTTATAGTCAAAATCATTCTTATGTTCTTTAGGCATATTAGAAGGAAATATTTCACCATAGTTTATTATCTTACGTATCTCTCTTTTAACACCTGATGTAAATGATGTATTAGCTACTAATCCATTTTTACCTAATAGTAGTAATAACGATATCATAGCATCCATACGTATAAAATATGGATAGAATATAGATTTCTTACTATAGAATGTTTCATCTAGTTGTAAGAACTTAAACATATTATTATTTAGTAATGGTATATTCATCATTACTTTTTCAAATGTATTCTTAGTATTTCTATATCTATCTATAAATTTATATAATCCATTAGTATATCTCATAGAGTAATTAGATATAGAGAATGGCATGTTATTCTTAAAAGTAGGAGCAAAGTCTTCATCTACTATAAGTTTATTAAATATGTTAAGACATACATAATCTAAATAAGAACTAAATATAGATGGTAATAAATATGAACCTAAATAGTTAGTAGTATCTGATGGTCTATTTTGTATCTCTCTAGCAGCTTTCCAATATTTATACTGGAAACACATTTTAGGTATATCTATGTCTATATAGATAGTAATAGGATTACTATACATCATATCAGGTACCATTATATTAAAATCATGTGTATCTGTATATGTAACAGTAAGAGGTCTAAATGTTCTCCAGTTATTACTAACTAATGATAAATCTATATTAGAATTATTTACATAATAAAATTCATTACTATCTTTATATATATTACCTTTATGATAATCTCCCATATAGTATTTACTACCTAATCTAAAATGTTTAGTATAGGTATCTATATATGTATCTATATATTTAAAATAATCAAAATCTGACATACCTTCATATGGTTGTAACTTAGATAGTAATCTATTAAGTAGATTTTCATTCTTAACAACCCAATTATTATTATCTCTATATCTTATTATATCGTTATATACTTTCTTATAATAATTAGCAATATAGTCTATATCTAGACTAATGGTTTTAACAGTACCATATGACAATGTATTGGATAATCTTTTATCCATAGTAAATAAGTCTAACATATTAGATTATCCTTTCTATAAGTAGTTTTTATTTTAAATCACGTATTCTTAATATATGAGTTTAAGTACTTTTTAAGATTAATAACTACCTAGTAATGTAATAGTTACTAGGTAGTAATGAAAAGACAATAACTCTTTTTAATAATACTGTATTTAGTAAAAGTGACTTTTTTACAAATACATATTATTTATATAGAGTAGATAAACAGTATGTTATTACTCTAAGCATACTATAACATATTATGCTTATTTAATTATTACAGGTAGGATGGTAATGATTAAGATAATATTTATAGTAATTACGTAATTATTAAATTTAACATAAAGGAGTTCTATCATGGCTATTTTAAAACATGATGAAGATTTCAAAAAGACTGGTGTTAATCCAGAAGAGGCTAATGGTGTAAATATGGAACAACCTACAACAAGTAATAGTTTTGCTAGTAATCATAGTGACTATATGAGTTTACTTAAAGGTGGTTTAACATATTCAGGTGGTATAACAACATCTTTACAAGAGCTTAAAGAAGCTGCAGATAAGATTATAGAATCTAGACAATCTGTAGCTAAAGGTGTTAAAGTATTAGTTATAGACAATAATATAGTAAAACAAAGTTACTATAGTTTATTAGTATTCTATAAAAACTATGCTGATAGAAAGCTAACAAGATATACAATTATGTTATTAGCTAAATCTAACAGAAGATCTTTAACAGCAAAAGAAACTTTAAGTAAAACAGTTGCTGCTATGAATGGTAATACTGCAGCTAAAGAAGAGTTGTTTACTTATACAGATGCAATAGACGATGTTCTATATGGTATCATCCACGATACTATTAGAAAGAATGATACTGAAATAGGTGGAGATGATTGGAAATATCAATCTCTAGATGGTAATATTGTGCCTTATGATACTGAACCAATAAAAGTAATCGAGAATGTAACTATTAATGCTATCAATAGTTTCACTATTAACGAATTACAAGAGAAAGGTATAGGACTTAATATTGCTAAATTAAAATCAGCTGTAGGTAATACAAGTCTATTTAAGTATAATCTAGAGTCTAGACCAGAAGGTATTATTATAGATAGTTTAGGTAATGCTATTAAAGCAGACTTTACTGCAACTATCAGAATGGTAAATCCTGTAAAGTATGGTCCAAGGACTATCAATACTTATAATAGAGATGAAACATTAGTAACAACTAGTGGTTATGTAACTGGTATACCATCTTTCATAACTAGAATGGATCCAGTAACTAGACAAGCAGTACAAAGTGCTGTAGTTATTCCACATATAGTTATTACAAATATAAAGACTGATATTCCAGATGTTGCATCAATGTTATTAGGTGTTGCAGCAGGTAGTTTAGTAGGTTCTAGAAAACAATACATTAAGGTAATTATGGATTGTCTAACAAAAGACAGAAACCCAGGTTATTACAATGTAATTACTAAAACTGCTCTTAATAAGAATGGAGTAGCTGAACCAATTATGGATTTACTTCCAGGTAATAATAAATGGTCTGATGCTGAGAGAGCACAAGCTATTAATAGCCTAATGGATAGTGAACCAATTGTTAGTATAGATATTACTCCATTTGGAGAAGGATATCAACAACTAGTTCCATTAGATCTATGTAATGTAGATTCAAGAGCTAGAGCTGAATTAGAAGCTGGATTGAAAACACTAACTAATGGTGCTATAGATGGTTATAAGAATAATATCGTATTCTCTAAGAACCAAATCCCTTATGGACAATATAGTGCATCAAAAGGTAAAGGTGTGAGAGATATTAGAGATCTAGAATTAGCAGTGTTATTGAAATATGTATTCGAATCAGGTGGAGATGATACAGCTATTAATATGTTTATAGGATCTGTAGTTCCTAATAACTCAAGATCATTCGACGAGAAGATGGAACTATTAGCTAATATATTACCAGAAGCATATATCGATGGTAAAACTAATAGATTAACTTTCGATCCTATGTTTATTAAGACATTGATAGATGCACTTGAGAGAGCTGGATTGGTTACAGATGTTGATAGTATGTTTAATATTGCTACATCTGGATATAACCTAGATATGTTATCTCCATATGCAAATATGACTCTAGCATCTGACTTTGGTAATAATGGTATCTTTAGAATACTTAACCAAGGAGCAAATGATCCTAGAACATTTAATACATTTGGATACAATGTTAACAGATTCTAATTAATATAAGTTGATGCTATATATGATATAATTAGTTTGTAAATTATATGGCGTTTGTGTTTTGGGTGTAGTATACTTTTATAGTATACTACACTTTTATTTTTTATAATTAATTAGAAAGGTTTTATATTATGGCTATAAAACAAACTTTAATAAGTCTAGATAAATATTTTGGATCCATAACAAATGATAAACTAGTACTTAATGATTATTCGATTTATGATTTTAACCATAGTAAACATTTCTATAATACTATGGTAAATGAATTTGAATCTGATACTGTCGACTTAGTACCTAAATGTAGTTGTAGGTATACAACAGGTGAATATTATTTAGATACAGTATGTCCTAAATGTGGTACTAAAGTAAAGCGTATGAATTATGATCCAGTAGTATGGGCTAAATCATTTAGTCCTAAATTACCATTCTTAAATCCAACCTTTACTTGTATACTTAATGATATATTAAAATCTGATATAAGTTATTTAATAGGATTAACAGATGAACCTAGAACACAAGCTTCTAAGAACTTACTTAATAGAATTGTTAATCAGGTTATGGGTGGTATAAGAACATATGCTAACTTTATAGAGAAGCTTAATAATATAATAGACCATCTTATAACTAGAACTACTGCTCGTAATAGAGGATCTAAAGAGTTTGAAAAGTTACTTATGTTACAGAATTGGTTAAGGTATCAGTCTGATAAAGTATTCTCTAATTATATACCTATGGTTAATAATGTTATGTTTAATGTTACTAAAACAACCAAAGGTAAATATGTAGATGTAGGATTATCTAGTATATTCGATGTAGCATCTAGCTGGATGAAAACATCTAACGATCCTACTGTTAATGAAAGTGATATGGATAGATGTACTGCTAAAGCAGTTGTGTTATTATCTGGTATGGTTAAATACTATATAGATACATATCTTAAACAAAAATCTGGAATATTTAGAAAACATGTATATGGTGCTAGATCTCCATTTACATTTAGAACTGTTATAACATCTATATCAGGTCCACATAGACATGATGATGTTGTAGCTCCATGGATATGTATATCAACTGTATTTAGACCTTTTGTACTTAATAAGTTAATGAATAACTTTAATATGTCTTATAAAGAAGCATCTTTAAAGATATTTAGAAGTGCTAAGAGATATGATCCAGATATAGATATGATAGCTAATGAGTTACTAGATGAATCTAAGAAATTAAATAAAGATGGAAGACGAGGTATACCTGTTTTAGTACAAAGGAATCCATCATTAAGATCTGGTTCTGCTCAGAAGTTATATATAAGAGAGTTTGATACTAATCCAACAGTATTTACTATGGGATTTAGTACCTTAGTATGTAAAGCACCAAATGCTGATATAGATGGTGACGAATTAAATATATATTTATTACCAGATAGGTATATGGCAGATATGTTCGAGAAGTTTAATCCTTATTATAACATACCAGACTTTGTACCTTATAGTGTATCTGAAAGAGTATCATTGTTACCTTTAGCTAATAATATTATGCTAGAGTTCTTAAAACATACAGAAGATGATCCAAAAGCAGATACTGTATTAAAAGATTTATTATAACATGTACTATACTACTATAGAGATATAGTAGTATAGTTATTTTTTATTTTTGTAAGATAATGATATTATTATAATGTTATATTATTTATATAGAATAAAATATATTTACTTATTGATTAGATGCTAATTAATAATTAAATATTAAAATAAGGAGTTATTATGGAAGATGAAGTAAGAAGAGAAGATATCTTATATAGAAAAAGACCTATATACGATATTAAGAATTTTAAAGAACCATTAAATGGTTATATACAGTTATTAGATACTAGAAACTCTAATAAGGATCAAGAGTCTAGAATTAATTTTGTAACAAGTTGTGCTGCTATAAGCAGAGGTAAAGATGAATCTAAGAATCCTGAAAAGAGATATGAACATCTTAAAAGAGAAGCTAGTCCAAAAGAGTATTACGATATAGATAATAATTTATTAGAAAGGAGCGATACTTTTGAAGCTTTATATACTATTGTAAAATTTGACAATGGTGATAAGAAATATGGTAGTATAGACGATACTATAATAGATAATATAGATCAAGATCTATATAAAGAAGATATGAAGTGTTATAAGAAAGGTTCAGCTAGTAGGCCATTAGAGTTTGTACAAGTAGTTATACCATATATAAAGATTAATAAAACTGAAATCATGCTTATATCAAATAGAACAAATGATGGATCTTATTTTGGTATAATAATGGATTATGAAATATATAATAATTATATAGGTAAATACAGTACAATGTTAAAGACAGATGGTTTTGAAGTACCAATGTATGTTAATACAGATGGTTATATATTAACTAACTTAAGAACATTAATAAATGCTCGTATACCAGAATGTTTAGTACCATATGATGATATTAAACATCCAGACTTTTATAAGTGTATACCAAACTGTAAATTCATAGCTATGCGTATGAATATACCTATGTTTGTATTTAATCATTTCATAACACATACACAGTTATCTAAAGAGTCTAGATCTGAAAGAGTAGTTACATTAGTTAGAGGTAATTACTGGTTACCAGAAGATATAGTAGAACGTATAAATACATATGATTTAGAAGATTCTGCAGCATATAGTGGTGTTAAAACTGTTATAGGTAGATTAAAAGGTAAACTTAATATGTTAGATAAAGAACATGTTACGAATCCTTATAATACATTTGTAATGGAGTTATTAAATCAACCAGCTATAGACATGATGGAAGCACTTGAAGAGTTAGGTTATCCTAAAGAAATATATCAAAGGTCTATGTTAGAGTTTAGATATAAAGATACTATTATGGCAGGATGGGTTAATGATAGTAGCTGGCTTAACTTTTTAAGAGAAAGAGGAGGAGTAGAGGAGGTTTATAAGAATTGGGTACAAAATGAAACTAAGAAATGTACATTAGTTATATACTCGATTTTTAAAGATCTATATGACGCATGATAATATAAATATGGAGGTATTATGCAGATTGTAAGTTGTGATAGAAATAACTTATCTATGGCTCTACATAGTGGACTAGATAATATTATGTTTGGAGGTATGAGTAATTATAATGGTAATTTAGAAGAGATTCTTCCTAATAATCCATTAAGTAGTTATATTATCGATTTGAATAATTATTATCAAAGTGATGCTTATTTACAACAAGCAGCTGCTATGCAACGATATAGATCGTATAGAGACTTAGATATGTTAATCTATCTTATTAATAAAGATGGGATGGAAATAGGTGCTAAGATGCAATATTATATAATGGCTAATCCTACTATGGGTAACTATTATGATAAAGGATTGATCAATGGTTTTGTAAATGGCTATCAACCAGATCATTATTTAGACTATCAACATAGAGATAGTTATCTATCTGTTATGAATGGTATAGTAGATGATGATGAACCATTTACATATTATACAGATGATCCAGATTTAACATTAGAAGAACAGATGGATATAATCGATACTTGGGAATATATGAAATCGAAAATAAAAAGAGGTATAGATCCAGCTGATTAATAAATCAGTTGGATCTATACTAATTATTTATAAGGAGAATAAATATGAAACAAATATTTATTATATTGCTTTTCGTATCTACTTTATTTGCTGGTAGGTATCAGACAGAATTAAATAATCTTGATATACACCAAAAGAATGTATTAAAATCAGCATTAAAAGTAGGTAAAGATTATGACTTATCTTATACATTAGCTGCTATAGCTTGGAGAGAGTCATTATTTGGTCTAAAGAAAACAAATCATAAAGATGGTATAAAAGGTTCGTATGGTACATATCAAATACAGTTATACTATGCATTAGAGATTTTAGAGTTAGAACATACTAAACAGAATGAAGAGATGTTAAGATTTTATCTTATTAACTCTGAAGATATATCGGCTAAATATGCTATCTTTATGTTAATGGAATGGTATCGTATACATAAAGATTATGATAAGATGTTAGCATCTTATAATGTAGGTGGTATATCCACTAAGTCTGCTAATGGACAAAGATATGTAAGAGATATAAAATATCGTATAAAGCTATTAAAGAAATATGTAGCTGAAAACAATATTAAGTATTAAACATGAGAGTAGTTAATAATAACTACTCTTTTATTTTTTTTATCTTAATATAGATAAAATAGGCACATTATTGATTTAGGACGTTGACTAAATATATTAATAAGTAAAGGAGACTTTATGGCTGGTACAGAGTATAAAAAACAGCATAAGAAAATTAGTAAGAAGAAAGCTAAACGTAAATTAGCATTAGCTAAAAAAGAATTAATACGTAATAAGGCTAAAGCATTAAAATGGGAGACACTATCTGACTTAAGTAGAGATGCTATAGGACTTATAAACAATTATGTTAACTATGGTAAATCACTAGGTGAAAAATATCCAGAGAAATTAAAAGACCCTGTATGTAAAGAAATATACGGTGGTTATTTTAAACTATTAGAAGAACATTTAGTACAAATAAATAGACTTATAAGACTACATGCAGTAGAAGATAAAGATGGTAATCCTAAAGTAAGAGAAGATGGTAGCTATATCATGCGTACAGGTTACTGCAAAGACAGTGGCGATGATATGACTAAAATATTAACTCTTATAGACCAATACATGGGAGAGATAGAGTTACTAGAAACTATGCCAGCTAAGATTATGTTAGAGTTAGCTGCTCAGTTTGAAAGTGATAATAAGATTAAAGAAGAGATAGAGGATATTAAATCTAAATTTAATCTTGATGACAAATACCTAAAAGATCTTAAAGAGGAAACTGATCAATATAGAATAAAGGAGGATGATAATGGCGGAAGTAAAGAAGACAACTAAGGCTACTGAACCTAAGAAAACAACTAAAGATGTTAAGGAAGAAGTTAAAGAAGAAGTTGTTGATAGTGTAGAAAATGAAGAAACTGGTAGTTCTAAGTATACTAAAGTAGATCCTAATATAAAGAAACCAGAAGGTATTCCTTCTGATAAAGCTTTAGAGAATCTTAGAAACTTAAAAGCTCCTAATATGTTATTACCTGGTAAAACATTTGAACAAGTTAGAGAGATAAGCGATGAAATAGATAAATTACCAGATGAAGAAAAAGATAAGTTCGATAATGAGTTTCAAGATACCGTATCTGTTATGAATTATGGATTAACATATCTACCATCATCTAGTAAAGATACTTATAAAGATAGGATTAATAATAAAGATAGTAAGTTTGTTAATAGTTTATTAAATAGTGATAATAAGCAAGTTAATATACGTACACTTAAAGCTACTGATATAGATACATCTAGAGCTAGTCAAGGACTATTACTTAAACAGTTTATGTCTCTTATGGGTAAAGGTGAGACAGTTAATATACCACTATGGCATAGCGGATTTAGAATAGTTGTAACTCCATTTACTACAGCTGAACTAGTAGAATTAGATACTAAACTTACAAAAGAGATGATAGATGTAGGTAGAGAGTCTATGGGATTAGCTTTAAGTAATGATCACTTCATCTACAATAAGTACTTTATAGATATGTTAATGGAACATATAGAGAGTACTACATTAGATATTAACTTACAAGAAGATGATCTATTAAAGTATATATCAGTATTAGATTTACAACTTATATATTTAAGTTTAATTACAGCTATATATACAAATGGTTTAGATATAACTACTGTATGTTCAGAAACTAGTAAAGTAATAGATGGTAAACCTAGATGTAACTTTACTGTAACTGGTAAAATAGATCCTTCTAAATTACTATGGGTAGATATAAGTAGATTAACTAAAGTTATGATAAAACAAGTATCTACATTTAGTAGTAAACGTATAACTAAAGAGAATGTTAAATGGTATCAAGAAGAGATACTTAAATATAGTAATGGTCTTAAATCACATGCATTAGAAACTATAACAGGTGGTATAGAAACAGATTACTTATTCCGTATACCTACATTAAGACAATATCTAGATGATGGCGAAATATGGTTTACAGAAATAACTACAGCTATTAATAATAGTATAACTAAAGACAAAACTAATGAAGAGAGAAACAATATAGTAGCTACTGTTAAGTCTCTACAACAGTTAACAAGTTATATAGCTTATGTAGATAGTATACGTATAGGAGAAGGATCTATAACAGATAGAGAAACTTTACTTAAAGCACTAGTAAATAGAGAACCATCTGGTAAAGCTAATAAAGATCTAATTAATGCTATAGATGCTATATTAAAATATATAGAAACAAGTAGTGTAGCTATAGTAGCATTACCATCTTATACTTGTCCAAATTGTGAAACAGATCAGAAACTATCTGTAACAACTAGATTAGATTACTTTATACCTATTGAGTTAACAACACTTTTTTTCGACTTAAACGCTCTGTACATAGCTACATTAACGACAGCGGAATAAATAATGAAAAAGGATATCCAGAAGATTTCTTTACATTTGAATCTATGTTTAAAGCAGAAGTAAGACATACTCTAGAAGAAGCATGGTTGCAACAGATAGAGTATGTTAAAAATGATAAAACCAGAATATACAATAGTCTTGAAGCTAGACAAATATTAAATAAACTATTTATGGATCATACTAGTAAATCTAAAGAGACAAAATCAAGTGCTATTTATTCAGTAGTTGCCTATAGAGCAGAAGATAGTTCTATAGGATATGATAAATACTACGATTATTTAAGAGAATATAGAGATTCTAACATATTAAAATATTTTGGTATTACATTTATAGAGTGGATGAATTTACCATATAATAGAAATAGAGCTATGTACGAAATTGGTAAACAGTATTTTAAAGAAGAAATAGATATACAAGAAAAGAGTATGAAGAATATGGATATGAATTTGAAAGGTAATAAATAACTATGAATAAAACAGATAAATGTATAACAGCATATACAGATATAGATAGTCTATTTGATACAAGAATTGTTATGTTAGGAGCATTGACAGAGTTAGGCAAATACGATATAGATATGAAAGATTATTTAGTAAGAGTAAGAGATAATTTTGGAACATTAAGTAGTATTATATTTAATTACTATTATGAACGTAGAACTAAATCTGTTCTTAATAATGCTGAACCTACTTATGTTAATACTGTTATAGTAGATTACTTTTCAGATGCTCTTAGTGTAGCTAAAGATAATTTAGATACTAAACTATATGTTAACTTATATCCATATACACTAACCGAAGAAGAGAATAATCTTATACAAGCTATACTTAATAAGATGTTTCCTAGTACTAATGTAGTATTTATAAATATGCCTATTAAAGATATAACATTTAAATGGGCTAGTGAATATGTCAATATGATGATATTCTATCAAGCAGCTGAATGGATAGAGAATAACATATCTCATATAGGAGTTAGTGATAAACCTATAAATAGTTCTATAAAAGAGATATCAGTATTTGGACCATTACTACTTAAAGGAGTTATGAGAAAAGATGAAGTTACTATGGCTACTATATCTACCATGAAAGCATTCTTAGGACAATTTTGTATATTCGATTATTTACCACTATCATACTTTTCAGTAAGGAAGGAGTAGGTGTACTTATGTACATCTACCCTTCTATATATTATACTATATAGTAAATTTTAGTTGACCATATATGGTTCACAGAGAATTAAGGAGTTTGACATGTTGGAATTAACGTATACTCCATCTATAGAATTGATGGAATTCCTAGAAGATACATATAAAGACAATACTATAAAAATACTTAATATATTCCAAGATCTAGATGGACTTAATAAGATATATCATAACCATAATAAAATATTCTTAGAAAAAATGGAACAAAGACTATTAGATATTATATACGATTCACCTACAACTGAAAATGCTATTAGTGGTATAGAAGTATATCTTAAACGTTCTATAGATTATTATCTTACATTATACTATATAGAATTAGATACAAAAGAACTTTCATTATACGACTTAGGTAATATACTACATAGTTTATTAGTTATACAATCTTTAGATATACCAGCTACAGAAGAATTATTAAATATAATAGAGAATAATGTTATAGATAACATAGAAAGATTTGTAGAACTTATATCTAGTTATATAGATATATCATCTTCTTATCTATTTGAAAGAGTAAAACAAGTAGACGATATGTGGTTTGATAGTATGTCTATATATTGTAGATCTAAAATACATAGAGGTATAGACGAAGTTAATAATGATGATATAGTTAAAATACAACCATTACTAGAAAATGATAATGTATTTAATAGTACATATATAGTAAGAGATATGTTATACTATGGATATAAAGATTTAACATTTGATAGTATGTTAGATAAACTATATGATTTTATTAATAGATGGGGCGATAATTATAAACTAGTAGCTATGGAAATATTTGCTACTAACTTTATATCTAAAGATAAACCTATACGAGATAAAGAATCATTAGTTAAGAATATAAACTTTAAAGCATTTGATAATATAGAGTATAATCAAGCTATGACTTATATAGTACCATTAGTAACAGATTATATAAAAGAAATAAGGATTTAATATGGTAAGAGTAGATGAATATTTTAGATATGCTATAGAACAAGAATATCTAACAACACTTAAGTTCTACTTTACAACTATGACTATACCATTACAAAATAGTAATGATTATTACGAAGTAAAAAATGATAGATACTTTGTAAAGATGAATGGTAACTTAGAAGAGGTTATAGGTAGAACAGCTAAAGAACCATTAATAGTAAGTTCAGAACCATTAACACTATTTAAAGCTAATATGTCTTGTATAACAGATAAAGTAGAAACTACATTTGGTAAAGCTATAATAAACTATGTACTTATACAATTTCCATTTAATGGTGCTATACCATACATAGAAGATAATTACAGTGTAGGTAATATAGAAAAGACAGTAGCTAGAGCTTTACAAACAGATAAAATAACTGTAGCTCAGTTCTTAAAGTTTGTAGATTGTTCTTCTATGTTACAAGGATTAAGTAAAATAACTACTATAGCAGCTACACCTAAGACTATGACAGCTCCTACTGGTATAAAAGAGTATAAAGAAAAACTATATAAAGAATTTGATAAAAAATATGGTAAGAGATGGGTAGAAGAAGGAATACATGTTATAGAGTTTCAAGACTTATTAAAAGCATATGATGCTGAATATTTAAAAGATGATCCTACTTATGGTATACTTACATCTGGTGGTATAACAGATAATGCTAGATCCAAAATGTATTTAGCATTTGGTACAGATGCCGGATTTAACGAAGATGGAAACTCTAAGTTTATATCTAAATCTCTAGATGAAGGATTCTCGGATGATAAAGAAGATATAGCTGTATTATTTAACTCATCTAGATCTGGATCATTCTCTAGAGGTGCTGAAACACAGAATAGTGGTTATATAAGTAAAATGTTACTTAGAGCTACTAATGGTATAGTTATAGAAAAGACAGATTGTGGATCTAAAATATATAAAGATATGTATGTACATAAAGATAATGCAGATGCATTAGTAGGTAGATATATAAAAGAGGGTAATAAAGAGATTAAAGTCGAGGATGGTAAAAAATATATAGGTAAAACTATACAATTACGTTCTCCATTATATTGTAAATTACAGAATAATACATTTTGTTCTCATTGTGTTGGAGAAATATTGGCTAGTTATAATTCAGGTGTAACAGTACTTATATCAGATCTAACAGATACACTTATGGATAGTAAGTTAAAGAAGATGCATACATCTGTAAGACATTTAATAAAGGCTGATCCAATAAGTATGATTAATTAATAAAGGAGTAACATGCGTACTTGTGATAATATAAACAATAAAGATCTTAATGAATATACTGTTTTAGTATATGCAAATATGTTAATCCTTATAGACAATGATAATGAAAAAATAAAAGGACATAATGTACTTACTTATCTTAGACAGATAGTAGGTAATCCTAATATAGATAGTGATGAGTATTACGATCTAATAGATAAAAATTTTAATCTATTTTATCGTATACCATTTGAAACATCTTATATAAATAAAGATTTAGATGTAATAAAACTTAATAGTGATATAACGTATGTAACATTACCTAAACAGTTAAATATATTCGCATATGATCCAGTTATAACTAAATATAATATAAGAGATTTCTATCCTGGTGTATTAGGTAATAAACCAATTTCAACATTTTACCTATATGCTAAGAATAAAATATACTTACCTGTTATATTTTATAATAAGAATAATGATCATACAGCTGAAAGTAATGAGTTTTTAGATTTAATACGTGTATGGTATGGTAGAATTAAATTTATACCATATATGGGTAAAGATATACCTATATTAGTTGGTAAAGATGTACTATTTAGAAAGTATAAGAATAAGAATGGACAGAATATAAATGTTGGTATATCTCCAGAATATCCTAAAATATTAATACGTAAAGTAGAGACTAATGAACTATATAATACAGCAGATATAAATTTATATCTTAATTATAAAATAATATACAAATATGTGCAGTATAGTGAAACAATTGAAAATGAATTCTTAAGTGGTTATATATGTTATACTAATGATTATAATCCTGAAAATATTATACATATACCTATAACTGGTTTTGGTCGAAACTTAGATGGTATAAATCCATCTTATCTTATAGCATCTGCTATGATAGGTGGTAGAACAACAGATAGATATAAATTAGATATAACTGGTATAGCTGGTGTTAAACAAGATGTTAGATTTATCAATTGGTCTACTAGAGGAAAACTATATGGAGACGATAAATATATAATAAAATACTAATAATGAAAGGAAAATCAATATGGACGATTTTGATATAGATTTAGATAATATGTTAGATAGTGGTAGTAATAAACCTGTAGTTACTAATACTAACAATAATAGTAATAAAGGTGATAGAGTAAGTTTATTTAAGGATTTAACAATAAGACCTAAGAATATGGATAGTATAACATTTGATAATACAGATAGTAAATCATTTGCTGTATTTGATAATGGTAATATTACAGATGAGAAAATGAAACTATTAAAACAGATGTGTAGTTTTCTATTTAACTTAGGATATGTATATAGATCAACAGCTGATAATAGATCTGCTGTAGATAAAGCTATAAGAGAGATACCAGGTGCTAGGATTAAAGTTTATAAACTATGGTCAAAAGCTAAAGATGATAATAATGGATTTCAAGTTGAGTCTGAAAAGACTACTAGATTAGCATATGAATTAGCTGCTAATTACCATAAGAAATTCTTAGAACAAAAAGATATAGTAAGATGTCTTAATGCTAGAACAGTACAAGTATTATTAGGACCAGAGTGTAAGACTCCTGTATCTTTTATGTTACTATATACAGATTGTGGATCTAATGGATTTAGTAAATCTTTTAAGATAGAAACAGCAGGATTTACATGGTTTCCTTTAAAGATTGCTAAAGATGCTGCTATAAGTACATTTAATGTTAATAATGATGACTTTGTACCTACTATGCAAAAGTATCTAAAATCAGTTGGTGCTATTAAACCTAAAGAGGAAGAAAAACCTAAAACAGATGATCTTATAGGATCATTGGATGAATTTTAATATAACTATATTAAGGAGAGAATGATGGCTAAAAACATCGATAAAGAAGAAGTAGTAGAAGAAGTAGAAACAAAAACTACTAAAGAAACTACTAAAGAGAAAGTAGTTGAAAAACAACCTAAAGTTAAAGAGACTACTAAGAAAGAAGTTAAAGAAGATATTAAAGAGACTAAAGCACAAGATAAATATGCTGAGTCTAAAACTAAAGATCCTGATAAGAGTTATGATGTTGTAGAGAAAATATTAGCTAACTCTACTATATCAGATACTGGTAAAATCGAAAAGATATCTAAAGAAGCACATGTTAGTTATAAAACTATTATAGAAGCATTTAAAGAATTAGATACTGGTATAAAAGAAGGATTATATGCTAGTGAACCAAATAAACATGCTAAGTTAGTAGGTAATCTATATAGAGCTATAAGACAAGCTATTACTAATAAAGATAAATATGTTAGTCTATTACAACTTAAAATGATACTTGTATTATTTAGAGTATATAAAGATACTATATCTATATTTGGATCATTTTGTGTATATTGTCCAGAATTTAATGGAACAGAACAAGACTATGAAGATTATCAATATTGTATAACAACTGTTAGAGAAATATTAGTTTCTATAGATAATAATCGTTTAGATACAATCGATAGAAGAATCAATTTTAGTAAACCAGAGTTTAAATCTGGACAAGCATTTGAAGAGCTTTATAAATCTTTAATTTAATATTAAAACTACACTAGGTACTATAAAGGTATCTAGTGTAGTTATTTTATCTTTTTATATATTTTAACTTAAGAATCCAAAGTGAAATATTTTTAATAGCATATTGTTTATATAGAATTAGACTTAGTATCTAGTTCAAATTACCTTATAAGGGGGTTTAATGTTAAAGTTCTATAAGCAATATCTTCTAGTTGGTGTACTAGAAGATATCTATAGTATATTAACAGCAGTCTTTTTAACTAAAGCTGTTAATTTAGAAATTGGGGTACTCTATTTGAGTATATCCCAATTAATGTGCAACAGTAATAACTTTCTTAGTTATTACTGGAATAAACTTATAGAGAGGTTCAAAATCTCTCTAGTAAAAGAGTTTTGGTATAACTATATTGTTATGGTTAGTTATACCATACTAGCACTTATAGGTATAATCTTTATATCTATAGGGAACATGCACATAGGTGCATGGTTAATATACATAAGTATATTCGTAGACTGTTTGTATGGCATTACAGGCATGTCTGCGAATATGAATCTGTATAATATAATGGTAAGAAGAAAATCCTCTGCCATTAAAGTTATGCAGAGGTTAAGACAGAAGTTAGGAGGTGGAATATACTTCCTAACTTCGATAATAGTTGTCCTCTATAATACATTTGTAGAGGATTGGAAATATTTGTTAATCATTGGTGTTATGTTCAAGATAGGAGAGGTCCTATTAACACCATGGTTGATTAGAAGACTGTCTACATTAGTAGACAGTCTTAAGAGATAAAGAAGTAGTGTAGGAGAAATCCTACACTACTTTATTTTTTATTTAAAAGTTATTCTATCATAATAGTATATTATTTATATAGAAGTAATATTAGTTGCTATTTATAATATAGTTAACTTTCTCTTTAAGAGAACTGGTTGTTCATCCAGTAAGTATTTATTAAAGGAGTAAAAAATGAAACAAATTGATCTTAAGTGTTTAAGAGATATCTTAGACGAGTTAATAAAGAATGGTTATGAGACTAATGACATTGATGTTAATGTTACTCTTGATTTTAAAGATGATAAATGTGACAATGAAGAAGATAGAGAAGAGAATAAGGAAAATAAAATTACATCCGATGACATTATGCATTTTCGAGATAGAATAATCGATAATTCGGTATATGGTGCATTTGGTTCTAATGCTTCTAATGCTTTTAAACATCCATTAGCTAAACAAATCTATCTAAAATTACAAAAAGACCTACCTTACCTAGTAAATCCTAATTATGGATTTAAAGTTGAGTATAACGAAGATGGAACAACTGTATTCAACATGGGTGTTGTTAAACTAATATTCCATAATAATAATAATGATATGATCTATTTTAATATAGCATTTCCTAACGAGTTTAAAGTACCACTTAATGCGTTATTCGATAATGTATTAGATAGTAGTGTTGAAGTACCTATGAATTTAATAGCAGACTTTGTAAAATCTGGAGTAATGTATGCAGATAAACTATTTACACCTTTTAGTATGTATTACATATCAGATGTTATGCTAGGTACTAAGAAGAATATGAAAGTTATGGATCTTTCGTATATAAAATATATACAAAAAGTATCTATGTTTTTAAAAGATAAGAATCAATTTAGAGAAATAACTAATAAGGTAGCTAAAATAATAGGATCTTTAAAGGAAATAATAACTTCTAAAGAAGCTCTATCTGAACATATGCTCGAAACTCTTGATATACTCCCAGATGAAGAGAATAAAAAGACAATATTTAGTTATGTTATATATACAGAATAAAATAAAGATACAGTAGAAGATTGTTCTTCTACTGTATCTTATTTTGTCCTAGATAAGACATTAAACTGTCTAATTTATTTTTGTTATAAATATTAATTCATATACTTATAAAAATATTTATAAACCAATCCGTTAGTTATACCTATTTATAACTAACAGAAAGGAATAAAAATGAAAATTAATAGAGATAACGTTATCCAATTTGGTAACGCTACTATTAATAATCTAAAGTTTGTTAATGCACCCCAAACAGTCATTAACGATTTAGAAAGATCAATAAGTAATTATCTCAATGATAACTATCAATTAGATAATCTTATTAAAAAGATAAAGAGTTATATATTTGGTTATGTAACTCCTAACATTAGATACCATTAATAATATTCAAAATATTATATGTTAGTAGTAAAAATAGGTTTAAGTATATACTACTAACATCGATCTTTATTTTTTTTTCTTTCCTCATAAGGTATGAAAATTTTAAATATCTAAGTCTGATTTATGATCCGATTTGGATATTTAAAATATTAAAATAATAATAAGATAAGGAGACATTCATTATGCCAGAAATAGTGGTTAAAAGAGATGGTAGAGAAGAACCATTCTTATCGTTTAAGATAGACGATGCTATTAAAAAAGCATACACCTCAGTAGGTCAATTACACAACCCTAACATACTTAATAAAGTATTAGAAAAACTACATGGTGATAAAATCAATATCGAGGATATACAAGATACTATAGAAGAAGTACTTTATGATATGGGTACTTATAAAGTATTAAAATCTTTTATACAGTATAGACAAATACATAAGTTACAAAGAGATATATCTAATAGTGATAAAGAGAATGCTACATTTATAGATTGTAACGAAACTATAGACGAGTACATTGGTAAAACAGATTGGAGAATACATGCTAACTCTAACACCTCTTATAGTCATGGAGGATTAATAAATAACACAGCTGGTAAAGTTATAGCTAACTATTGGTTAGATAAAGTTCTTACTAAGAAACAAGGATTATTGCATAGAGAAGGATTCATACACGTACATGATCTAGATTGTTTATCACCTTATTGTTTCATAGGTAGTACTAAAATTAAACTATATGATGGTACTTCTAAAACATTTTTAGAATTAACAAAAGAATGGGATAAAAAGAATAAACCATTTGAAGTTGTTTCTGTTAATAGGTATGGTCTATTTGAAAAAGGTACAGCTAGAGCACCTAGACTAATAAAGAAAGATGCCGATTTAGTAGAAGTTATGCTAAGTAATGGTAAATCTGAAATATGTACACCTGATCATGAGTTTATGCTTCTTAATAATACATATAAACAAGCTCAATATTTACAACCAAATGATGTTCTAAAAACATGCTATAAATTTGTAGATGATGAATTAGACCTGGTAGATATTTATGTTAAAGATGTTAAGACATTAGACTATAAAGAGGATGTTTATTGTTTAACTGTTGACAGATACCATAACTTTATGTTAGACAGTAGCGTGATTGTAAAAAACTGTGCAGGTTGGTCTTTAAGAGCATTACTAGATGAAGGATTTAATGGTTCTAGAGGTAAAATAGATTCAAGAGCACCAAAACATGCTATGGAAGCTTTTTTACAAGCAGCAAATTTTCTTTCTTGTTTTACAGGTGATACAGAAGTTATACTTGCTAATGGTAAAAAAATGAGAATGGAAGATATGGCTAAATACAAAGATAAAGTATGGATGGTTAAAGGATATGATAGTCAAACAGATCAAGTTCTACCTACTGAGTTATATAACGTTCACGAGACTAGAAAAGTTACAGAACTTATTGAACTAGAATTTGAAGATGGGGATAAAGTAACTTGTACACTAGATCATAAGTTTTATACCATAAATAGAGGATGGGTAGAAGCTAAAGATCTTACAGAAGAAGATGTTCTACCAAAATATGAACAAAATAAATACATTGTTTATAAAGTTACTAATACAAAAACTGGTGAGTTCTATATTGGACAACATATAACTACAAATGTGAATGATGATTATTTAGGTTCTGGTACAAGTTTATTAAAAAATATAGAAAAGTATGGAAGAGATGTATTTGAAAAAGAGATTTTAGATTATGCTCCTAATAGAATTGCTTTAGCTAACATGGAGAAATTCTATATAGAAAAAGAAATAGATAATCCTAAATGTTTAAATATAACAAGAGCAAAAAATTATGGATATGGTTTTGTTAATAAGTTATTAAAACAAACATTAGATGGTGATGTATATATGGATGTTAATAAGGAAATCGAGAGTGATTTAGAAACTCTTAATATAGGCACACTTATGTATTATAAAAATAGAGCGTTCTATTGTGATTACGAAAGAGCTAAAAAATTACATAAAAAGGGTGCTATACATGTTAATGTTGATGATGTAAAGAATGATGGTTTTAACGATTATATACCAGAAAATTATCACACCGCTAAATACCCATTGAAGAAAGGTTTATTAAGCACAAGTTCTTATTCTAACATTGGTAACAAAATGCCAGAACACGTTAAAGACATACTAAACAATATATTTAACGATAAAAGAAAGAAAGATGAGATATATAAGAAAGCTAGTAAAAGCTTAAGACGTAAATTACCAAATGGTCTATCAGTAGCTTCTAATGCACTTTTACGAGTTTGTAGAAATGGTTGGAATAAAGCTAAGAATATAATAGAGGGGCAAAGAAAAAGAGGAACTATGTCTTTTATTACTAATAACCCTAATAATATAATACTTCCTAATGGTAATAGTTTACCTAGAGAAACAAACTTAAGAAGAATACGAGAGGGTAGACATAACTTAGTAATTGCTAATCAAATGGGTTGTCATAACAGAGTAATGGATAAACGTAAAAAACAATTAGAAATATTTTTTAATAAGAATAAAGAATATGATATTAATAATGTAAACGAAGAAACCTATAATGAATTTATTAAACAGTTCCCAGATTGGACTGGTAAGTTTAATTATAATGGTTTTTTATATACTATAGAAAGACTAAAAAAGGACATACTATTTAAAAGCACAGAAAGGGGTCAAAATGCGAATTAAGTCAAAACGAATATACCAAGTAGATCCAACTCCAGTTTATTGTGGTACAGTTATCACAAAGAACAGAGAACATGCTTTCTTTGTAAATGATGGAAAAATGGTTCATAACTGTATGAGTCTAGAATGGGCGGGTGCACAAGCATTTAGTAGTTTCGATACTTATTTTGCACCTTATGTATTTAGGGATCAACTTTCTGATAAAGAATTATATCGTAATCTAAGAAGTTTTATTTATAATTTAAATGTGCCATCTAAATGGGGACAATGTGTACCTGATACTTATAAATGTCTAAAAGCAGATGGTAAATGGATTAGTTATAAAGATCTTAAAGTAGGTGATGAGATTTATGTATTTGACATCGATACAAATACTATAAAGACAGATACTATTCAAAAAGTAAATCTATTTGATAAACCAGATGTTATGCACAAGTATAGTAATAAAAATAAGTTTTCATTTTTAGTTACTGATAAACATAGAGTTATTTATAAAACAGGAAATAATAATTTAAGAATAGAAGAATCTGATAAGTTATTAAATAAAGAGGTTGATATTCCAATAAGTGGTGTATTTGACGAGATTGATAAAAAAGACTTATTTTACATTCCTAATTTTATTTTAGAGTTTATTGTTTTTATATTAACAGATGGATGTCTTGTTACAAAAGAAAAAGGAACAACATTATTAGAATTTTATAAATCGCCAAATAGATGGGGTATAGATAGGTTTGAGTATCTTTGTAAACAATTAAAAATAACATATACAAAACTTACAACTAAAAGTAAAGAATTTAATAGTGATTGTTATAAATATAGATTACATGTTAATGATGTAACAACTAAAGTAACAGAATTATTAAACGATACCAAAAAAGAAATTCCTAACTGGATGTATCGATTAAGTAAAGATCAATATGAATTAATCTTAAATACATGGGCTAGATTAGACGGACATATGGAAAATAATGGACGTACTAAATTACAAGCCGATAATGAAAACATTCAAGACTTTTTATTATATGCTAGTTTAAAAATAGGAGCTAGTGGTAGAAAGAAAGAAAGACTAATTGGTAATAATAAAACACCTACAAAATATGTCTATATATATAAAAGAGATTTTAGACATTGTAAAGTTGAAGAAACAAAAGACATTAAGAATTTTGATAAAGTATGGTGCCCTACAACAGCAACTGGTACATTCATATGTCAGACTGATAAAGGTAATGTTTTTATAACTGGTAACTCTCCATTCACAAACATAACATTAGATATAACAGTACCTGAAGATTTAAAAGAACAGATACCTACTAGAGAACAACATCATCTTTTTAGCGATATAACACCAGATCATCCTGACTATGAGAAGTTAACTAAGTTAGCTCAAGAACGTGGTAGAAATAAACTTACAGATATGACTTATAAAGATTTTTTACCAGAGATGGAACGTATAGTTATAGCTTATTATAAAGTTATGACAGAAGGTGACGCTAAAGGTAGACCGTTTACATTCCCTATACCTACTATTAATATAACAGAAGAGTTCAAATGGGATAGTGAAGTATCAGATGCTATATTCGAAAATGCTGCATTAAGAGGTTCTTCATACTTCCAAAACTTTATAGGTAGCCAATATATAAAAGATGAGAATGGTAATCTAGTACCTAATGAAAAAGCTTATAAACCAGGTCATATTCGATCTATGTGTCCATTAACTAAAGATACACAAATCTATGCTAAAATAGAGAGTGATGATGTTAGCAAGAATGGGTTAACATCAAGTAGTTATCTTATAAGAATTGGAGATATGGTAGATAATGATAATGTTATCTATAAGGTATATACTAGATCAGGATGGAGAGTATGTAAACCAGTAGAAATGCCTAATACTAAAGTACTTAGAGTAACAGTAGAAAATGATGAATATATAGATATGGGTATTAACCATTTACAGCCTGTTCTTATAGATGGTAAAGAAATATCTTTACATGCTGATGAACTAGATGTAGGTATGTTATTACCTATTAATAAAGCTAGAACCTTTACTAAGACAGATCACATAGAGTATATTAAGATCATATCTATAGAAGAGATAGGGTATGAAGATAAATTATATTGTGTAGAAATACAAGAAGGTGAAGATAAAACCTTTATGTTAGCTAATGGAATATTTACTCATAACTGTAGGCTTATGCTAGACTTACGAGAACTACTTAAAAGAGGTGGCGGGTTATTTGGATCTGCAGAGATGACAGGTGGTGTAAGTAATACTACTATTAACTTAGCTATATTAGGATATTTACATAAAGGTGATAGAGAAGCTCTATTTAAACATCTTGATGAAATATTAGAAGAATGTAAAGATATATCAGAGAGAAGAAGAAAAGCTGTTATAGAGTGGTATGAAAGAGGATTATATCCTTATACTAAAAGATATCTACCTAACTTTAATCATCACTTTAGTATCATAGGTATAAATGGATGTAATGAATTAATAAGAAATTTTACTAACGATAAAGAAGATATAGGTACTGAATATGGTCAACAGTTAGCTTATGATATAACAGAACATATAAGAGAGAAAATTAAAGCATTTCAAGAAGAAACAGGGAATTTATATAACTGCGAGGCGTCTCCGGCCGAAGGAGCTACTCATAGGTTTGCTAAGGAATCTTTAAAGAAATATCCTGATATTATAACAGCTGGTACTACACAACAACCATATTTTACTAATAGTACTCAATTACCTGTTAATTATACAGATGATGTATTTAAAGCATTAGAACTACAAGATAAGTTACAATGCCAATATACAGGTGGTACAGTTTTACATGTCTATATGGATAATTATATACCTTGTAAAGATAGTGCTAAGTTATTAGTTAAAAAGATATTAACTAACTATACATTACCATATATAACATTAACACCTACTAATAGAATATGTCCTAAACATGGATTAGTAGAATATGATAATGACGGATATTGTCCAGAGTGTGATAAAGAGATATTAGATAAACATAAAGATGAGTTGATCTAAGATAATATAGTTATAGTCCACTAGGACAATGACTATAAACTTAAGTCCATAATAAATATTTAAGGAGTAAAGTAATGTCTAAACAAGAATTACTTAAAAAATATAGTTCAGAGAGAACTAGGGTAGAAGAGTATACAAGAGTTATGGGTTACCAAAGATGTAAAGAGTGTTTTAACACTGGTAAAAAAGGTGAGTTTAACGAGAGAGTATATTTCAATTGTGGACCAAAATGTAAATAATATTTTACTAGTAGAGTACATAGATAGTACTCTACTATTTTTATCAATGTAGAAAGGTTATCTATATGAAAACTATAAGTTCATTTACACCATTTACTATGGTAGATTATCCTGGTAAGATAGCATGTGTTATATGGTTCTCAGGATGTAATATGCGTTGTAAATACTGTTATAATGTTAAAGCAGTGTTAGATCAAGGTACAACATCTGTTGATGATATTAAGGCCTTTCTAAGCGATAGAAAGGGTATATTAGATGGTGTTGTATTATCAGGTGGAGAGTCTACTCTAAATATACATTTTAAAGAGTTATTAGACTATGCATATGATTTAGGTTACTCTATTAAAGTAGATTCAAATGGTAGTAATCTAGATGTGTTAAAAGCATCTATAGATAAGATAGATTACTTAGCTATAGATTTTAAATCTACTAAAGATAAATATAAAGATATAACTAATAGTAACCTATATGATAAAACTATAGAAACTATTAAATATCTAATATCTATAGATAAACCATTTGAAGTAAGAACAACTATACATACATCATTACTTAATGAAGATGATATTAACAGTATGATAAAAGTATTAGAATCTATAGGATATAATAATACCTATTACTTACAGAAATATCAATACATAGGACCTACTATAGGTAATTTAGAAGATGAAGTAAAAGATTTAGATAAGAGTAAGATACATAGTAATATTAAAGTAGAATATAGAAACTTTAAGTAAGAGTAGTACTAGAAAACCTAATACTACTCTTACTCTTTTATAAACTCTTTATACGTATCTTTTATCTTATGTATAATATTAGTTGTACGTGATAAGTATTCTGCAGTTGTTCTACTACCATATGTACTAAACAGATTAATTATTTCATTAACTTCAAAGTGTATTAGACTTCTATTCATTCTGAATGGTTTATTATTATCTATTCTATTACCATACGTAACTATATATTTAAATCTATATCTTTTAGCATACTTAAGTAGATGTCTATAATACATTGTTACATGTGTATCACTTCTAGGATATAACTTACTATTAATATCCTTTATATCTTTTACAGTAAGATATAACTTATTATCCTTAACTATCATCTTAATCCCTCCATAATGTTAATAATGTATCTCTTATTATTTTATAATCTTCTATACGTTTAGCTAAACTCTTACTACCTAACATCTTACATTTAGAATTAGTATTATCTTCATATTCTCTTATTTCATTATTTATAAACTTAATACTATCTTCTATATTAAAATGTAATACTAACTTTTTAGTAAATCTAGGTTTATCAGTTTTATAAGCTATGATATTATGTCTAGTATTATACATAGCTTTCTTTATATTTATTCTATTATTAGCTACAGCCTGATACCTCATTTTACCGTAAAAAGAATCTCCATTGTCATATGTTACTCCTTTAGGTAGAACTAGATTCATTAGTTCATTTCTATTAAAATATAACACTCCTGATGTTTCGTCTATAAACATAAATACCTCCTTAATGTATATCATTATAGATATAGGATAAAATAAAATAACACAGTAGTTAGACTTTATATCTAACTACTGTGTTATGTTTACCATTAAATTAAATCCAAAGTGAGTGGAAATTCTTCAGTAGTATCTTCGATACTACTTACGAATAAAATGTCTTTGAAATATAAAACACAAAGACATTTTATTTCAATCACATATAATTTATATAGGAATAAGACATTATAGCTATCTTATTCCTAATACCTTTCTATACTATAGCTACTAAATGTAGTATAGAGGAAAGGAGCTTATATGTTTAATCATTATACATATAATCATGAAGTCAACCTAGTTGCTAGGAACAGTGATTTAACCGATCCAAGTCTTCCTACAACAAGTGAACTTCTTTATACTGGTATCAACTGGTATAATCGTTTAGTTAATATAATTAAACGTAATACTGGTATAATCATATCAGGATTTAAAGAAGAACTTCATGAATGCATAAATAAAGTAATAAGCTATTATAAACATTATGGTAAATACCCTAATGAGAATAACAGCTTATATAACCAACTTTATTATGCAGTACTTAATGTACAAGGAACATTTAATAATGTTCATTATATACATTAGGTAAAATAAAAAAAAGAGGTAAAATAAGAAAGAGTCAAATTATACTAACGTTATAGTAGAATGTTAGTATAATAGGATAGAATCAGATAGATAGAGTCAAACAGTTAGAAACTGTAATATATAACAGGAGTAGACACTTATATCTACTCCTGTTATTTTTTTTACAAATATATCCTACTACTAAACATATTCTGCCATATACCATATATATTTTTACTATCTACAGTTATAACTGTATAGTATTTTATACATCTATTTCCATTTGGTTTAAATACAACATATACTTTTGTATCTTTGTATTTATCTAATGCTTTCAAATGGTTTCTATCGATTATATCTATGTTATGATATAACTTAAGATCAAACTTATGTTTTAATACATTTATATCTTTTAAAGTTATCTCTTTATTACCATTAGGTAATATACATTCTAACTTCTTACCTTTTATTTTATATACTTTATCTGTTATATCTAACCAATCTAAAGTATGATCTGGTTTTTTATTATTTTTTAGATATAACTTAAAGTCTTCTAATATTACACTAAAACTCATTGTAGTATCATATACTTGTTTAGCTAACCCAGATGGTTTTATAGGATAGATAACATTTATTTCATCATTTAGTTTTATGTTACCTTTATTATCCATAGTAAATATTTTATCTTTAAAATTACGTATATTTACAACATTCTCTGGTTTATATATTTCATTAAGATCCATAGCATATAGTAATATAGGATCATTTGTATATCTTGCATTATAGATATTATTCAACTCTCTTATAAGATCTATAACAGGATCTTCTGCTATACTTACAACACCATATATAACATCAGCTGTTCTTTGTCCTACTGTAAATGCTGATGAATAATTCATTATGGTTAAATATCCTACATCTTTACTATTTAACATAAAGAATAATTCTTTATATCTTAATAGTGGATGTTTATCTATAGTAGATTTCCAATATCTATCTGTTATCAATACAGATGTATCTACCATAGTATGATACTTTCTAGCACATACAGCCCAACTATCTGCTACTTCGTTACCTATATTACCATTATGACCTTTAACCTTAACTAAGTTCAATTTAGGTAACTCTTTACCAAATGTATTAATAAGTATATTAGCTACAGATGATACATATCTAAATACATTATCTGTTAAGTTCTTATAATTCTCTTTAATACACTCTTCTAATTTATTTTGTTTAAATCCATCTTTACCTATACATTTATCATACCATGTACTATAATGCTGTAATACTCTTTTCATAACTAATAATGCTACTAAACTATCTGCTAGTAATGTTATTTCAGATGTATTCTTAAATACTTCTATATCACTATTAAAGTTCTTAACTAAGTTACTAAAGAAATATACTATAGCATCTACTTCTGCATCATTAGCATAACCTTTATAGTTATTACCAGGACTAAACATACCATCTATATATCCTATAGGTACTACTCTTATCTTCTCTTTTTCATATTCTTTAAACTCTACTTCATTATCTTTACCTACATAACCATAAATAGATGGATATCCATCCTTAGGAACATCTCCACTTCTCTTAACCTCTGCATTAGCATCGTATATATAACCATGATAACCAGATCCTAGATTACCAGGCATAGTAGGTCCAGCTGATCCATCTGTATAAACTATTATTTTATAATCCATATCATCTTCCTTATATTTAGTCTATTTAACTTGTTAAAAACATAAAAATAGTACATATTACCTACTTAGTATTATCTAAGTAAGTAATATATCTATTTTATCTTAATTATAGAAAGGAAAGTATATGGCAAATAGATTATTAGATCTGATATCTAAAGATTTATCTAAACTAAAAGCTATAACAGCCAATAACATAGCTCTTAGAAAGTTAACATCTAATCCTACTTCTCTTATAGATAAGTATAGAATGTTAACAGGTGTTAAACATAGTAATGTATTTCCTAAGCTAGATAAGTATGAGCTTAATAAGTTAAGTAGTATTTATTAATACTTATGTATATACATTATTATATTAGGTTAAGATATATAGTTATAGATACCATATACTTCCTCAGTATATGTGTTATATATTTTTATTAAGAGAATATTTATCAATAGTATAGATTAGATTTATATCTAGTCTATACTTTATCTAAATAAGTTTTAGTAAGTCTACATTGTTTTATTTTTTGTATGTCAGTATGTCTTATTAGGTCTATTTAGAGAGTCATATTGATGTGTTATAGTCTAAGTCTTATCTTTTATCTAAGTAAGTCTTATAAGCTCTTTATAAGCTCTTCTATAGCTCTTTATAACTTATCTTATTCATATAGTTTATTATAGAGTTATTTAGTAAGTCTAAGTAAGTTTATCTAAGTCTTAATAAGTCTAAGTAAGTCATTAGTAAGTCTTATAGTTTATCTTATACTTTATTAAGTCTTATTTAGTCTTTATAAAGTCTTATAAGTCTATCTTATGTATATCTTAGTAAGTCTTATCTAAGTCTTATCTAAGTGTCTACATAGTGTCTATATCTTAGTCTATATCTTAATCTTATAAATTTACTAATAAAGTATAGTATAGAGTACTTATTGTACTCTATACTATACTTGCTATAACTGGTATTATTAATCTGGTCTATCGAGTGTATGAGATGAGGTCTATATCTTTGCTCTATTATAAGTTGTAAACATCGCAACACCTCCACCTCATCTCATCCACTTATCATATATATATATATATATATCTTATTACTATATACTATATACTATATACTATGTCATTTAATGTAAGGGAAAATACAAAAAGTTTTACTATATATGATTTTATAACTTTTTTATATTTTATTAAAAATACCATAATATACTGTATATCTATTGTTTTCTGATTTAACCTATAGAACATATGTATTCTATAGGATATTATATTTTATACTCTATATGATAGTATAAGGAAAGGATAGACCATGTCTAATGGTATATATACAGAAGAAGAACAACAGTTATTAGATAAATCCATTAGTTATAGATTACGTATGGTAGAAGAACAGTTTAAAGATGGTACTCCTACTCGTACTAATGAAATAAGAGTAGTTAATGAAGTACTTAACTCTATAGATACAGCTATAAGTAATGCTGCTAATACTAGATTAAAACAATCAGAAGTAGAAAATCAAGGTAAGATAAAAGAGACAGTAGCTGAGATATTAAAACAACAAGCAGAGAAGAGAAAGTTACAAATAGATAGACCTATAGATGTAGAAGTAGTACTAGATGATGTTACATTAGTTAAACCTGATTTTGTACCAGATGAAACATCTACAGAACATAAAGAGATAGAACTTAAAGATATAATGGGAGAATAGAATATGATAAAAGGTAGTCAGTTGTCAATATATGGGTTAACATTGATAAATGGTATGTTAGCTAATAGATTCTATCCTGTAAGTAGAAATACTACACTTAATGAAAAGTTTAATATATTACCAGATCAACATATGCCTAAAGGATCTGTAGATACTCCTATATTTCCTAGAGTTAAATACTTTACTATAGGTATAGGTGGTAATAGAATAATAGAGAAAGCAGAAGGTTATAAGATGTCACAACATAGAGTACTAGATGCTGCTCTATTCCATCATATACCATTTGTACTTAAGAAACCTAATGAAGATATAACACCTGAAAGAAGATTAGATTATAGACTACGTAAGTTAATAAATGTTAATGGTGAAAGTTATTATGCTTATTATGCTAAGGTAGTACAACTTATAGACTTTAGACCTTATAACTTCTTAATAACTAGACAAGATGGTAAGGATGTTATATCTATGTTAAATATGGATACAGATGAATATCTTAATCCAGTACCATTTAATAAACCTACTGATAAGAATGAAGTACTTAATATGGATACTGTTATAAACAGATTTAAATTTGAATTCTTATTAACACAGAAAGAACAGGATGATTTAAGAGAAGCTATAGATATACTTATGTTACCTAAAGATACTCGTATAACAGAGATAGGTATATGTCATGGTTATGATACTATAGTAGGAGATGGTTATGAATCTTTAGATACACAGATTACATACTTCGTAGATGTAGATTTAGATGTAGCTATAGAACTAGATGGTAAGACATTATTCCAACGTAATATAGAACTAGGTGGTTCTGAACCATTCTTTAGGTAATAGTTATGGATAATGTTTATACAATAGTAGGTATAGATCCTGGTAATAATCTAGGAGTAGGTATACTCTATGTAGATATAGATACTAATAAGATAATAAAGGTAGAAAGTAGAACATTCGTATTAGATAGATATATTAATAGAGATTTAGTACCTAATGTTATGTTAGCTAGATGTCAATATTTACAAAATATAGTATCTAATGTAGTATTTAGATATCAACCAGTTATAGTTGGATTAGAAGCAGCCTTTATGAATGTAAGATTTGCTACATCTGTTATACAGTTATCTCAATATGTTATGTCTATATGTCTAGCTGTATCTAATACTAGACCATTTACTAAGATAATAAAGTATCCTCCTAAGTATATTAAAGCATCTGTAGGAGCTGGTGGTAATGCTGATAAAGACGATATGAAGAGTAACCTATTAAAGATAAAAGAGATAAGTAGTTATATAGATATAGACTATTTAACAGAACATGAAATAGATGCGTTATCTATAGCATATTTAACATATAAAGAAGTATTATTAAATCCTTATTTACTTATAACACTACCTAACCATATTTAGGTAGTGTTATATTATTATTTTTGCTTAATTAAGGGAATACTTAATAAAGAGGTAATTCATGTTTAAATTACTAAAGAGATTATTAAAGATTAATAAGAAAGATGTAACTATCTACGATAAAATTAATCGAATAAGAGATGGAACATTAGATCTAAGATATCTCTATACTATACAATGTTATTTTGCATATGATAATATAATAAAGTATACAGATGAAATATCTAACATTAATAGTTTTGATATCTTAAATAATAAAATATATTTTAATATACCTAATGTAGTTAATAAAGAGTTTCTTTATTGGTTATCTATAGATGGTAGAATGAATAATAATCCTAAAGAGGATATAAATAGATTCTTAGATCAATGTTATGAGTTAATATGTAAATATAATATGTATATTAATGTTAAATCTAATGGTATAATTAATTATAACCTTAGGAAAATACAAACACATATTATTTATATAGAAGCTATTATAGAGTGTATCTATAATAGTTTAATAAAAGATTCAAGTTCTTAGTACTATTAAGAACAGACAAGGAGAAACAATGAGTAAAGTTACTCAAGTAGAGACTAAGCAGTTAGAAGAGGAGAAAGCTGCAAGAGAGTTAAGGTTGTCATTCCCTACTCCAGTAGAGAACAACTCAGGTGGATTGTTAGCCCTTATGTTCAGAAAGCTAATGTATAAATTAGGCTATAATAACTCTATAGATAGATTGTGTAAATTAGCTATGAAAAGGGATCAGATTAATCGAAGTAGATTAAATAGTCCAGTACTAGATGATAAAGTTGCTTATAGGTTAAATACAGCTGCTAGAGCCCCTAAAATGACATTTGATATGTTTGTTAAGCTTATGACTAATCTAGCTAATATAGATACGTTAGAGATTAGTGTAAAGGTTAAAAGAAGAGGTTCTGATGTATACGAAGAAGTTACTAATACATTATTTGTAGAGTCTGGTACATTAACAGATATGGAAGAGTTATCGGATGATGATATAGAATTACTTAAAGAAAGTTTAGAGGAAGAAAATGAGCAATCAGGGACCAAATGTAATAATACCAATAACAACAGAGATGTTAAAGAGAGTAAGTAAATCGTTATATAACAGAGCACCAGGTAATGAGTTACTTATTAAGTTTATAACTAATATAGACTATATAAATACATTAGGTTGTTTTACTAATAAGGGTATAGATAATTTACATAATTTAGTATATTCAGATCCATATACACAAGAGTTTATATTAAATATATTATCTAGTATGAACGAATTGTTCTTACAAGAACAAGTAACATTAGAAGATATGTCTTATTATGTATCACAACTATATAGACCATTACAAGAAGATCCTACATTGAGACAAACATATATTAATATTATGCCTAAGTATGATCAAAATATACTTAAAACATATGGGGCTATATTTATAGAGATTATGATATTTAAGTCTCTTATACCTCATTTACTAAATGAGCATGTAGCTTATAAAACAATGACTAGTGAAATGGAAGATGAAGCTATAAAGAGACAGAGAAAAGAATACTTAGATAGAATACTAGGTAGAGAAGATGAAGGAGAAAAGAATGAAGGATAAGGAAATAATAAATCTACTTAAGAAAGATTCATCCTTTATGGAAATAACAGATGATATGAAAGAGGGTAAGGATTATATAAGTCTAGTAGATCAAAGTGCTACATTACTAGGCAGAGCATTAGCTACAACTAATAGATATAAATTTGATACTGTTATAGGTAGAGTGTTATCTATTAGTAAGTTTATGCAATATATAAGTACTAAAGATTTTCCATCTAGATTTCTATTAAAACATAATTATAGTAGAGATGATAATACACTTATAAGTAAATTAGAAACATTAGAATTACCTAACTATTGGGCAGCTATGGCATATGCTACATGTTGTAGAATAGCTCAAGATGATAAAGTTAAGAATTTGCTTAAAGAGAATAAGTTACCATTAACTATAGTTAGATATGAATTAAGAAATAAATATATACCAGATGAAATAGAACCTAAGTTAATAAAATATACTAAGTTAGGTAATTACTTAGCTATAGTAAGAGATATTGAAATACTTCTTAAGAATGATCTATTTACAGAAGAAAATATAACTACATTAGTAGATTTCTATAAAACAGATAAAGACTTAGAAGTATTTAGTGGTAGTAACATAAAATAAAAATATAGAGTACATAGTATTTAAACTATGTACTCTATTTATTTTTTTTGTTTAAGCTCTACCAGTTATAACTGGTTCTGGTCTTAATTGTGTATTAGTAGATGATGTATTTGCTTTACCTAATGTAGAGCCTACTGGAGTATTAATACGATTAGGACTAGATACTCTAGTATTCTGTACTCTAGTAGATGCCATAGTAGCTTCTCTACTTTGTTGTGTAGCATTATTATCATTACCAACTATTTGAGATAATAAACTAACCATCTGATCTAATTTACCTAACTGTTGTTCAGATAGGGTATTACCTTTCTCTATATTACTACTAATATCTTTTATTTCATCAGATGCAGCAATATTACTAATAGTACTTTGTAAATTTGTACCAACAGAACTTATTGATTTAACTAGCTTAGAGTTACTAATGTTATCTATAGCTGGTTTAACATAGTTATTATTTAGACCACTTATATACTCTTTAGATGTATCATATCCACTAGCTAAAGTATCTTTAGCAGTATCAATTGCTTTATTTAAACTACTGTCTTTGCTATTTTCATTACCAGTATCAGTACCACCCGCATAGTTTTCAGTGTCTTTCTTATCAGCAGATAATTCAGAATCTTTCTGATCACCTAGATCTCTCCATAGCGAAGGAATTAGTCCAGCTCTTAGATATTTTAAACCAGGTACTTTTGATTTTTGTATAAAATCTGATATCCAGTTTTTACCATCGAATATCTGTATATGTCCATGTGGTATTTTAGTACCTCTACGTCCATATATCATAACATCACCTGGATGATATACTCCATTATCTTCTATATGTGTAAATCCCTCATTACCTATAGTATTTACAGCATCAGCTGCACTATATGTTCTAGCACCACCGATACTTTCAGGTTTAGCAAATCCCTTATAACCAGCATCTCTTAATGCGTTATATACATACGCACCACATTTACCTAGACTTTTAGCATTAGCTTTATCAGATAGATAACTTCCAGCATCACTAGCATAACCTTTAGCTTTATCATAAGCATTAGATATACCACCACTTATATTCTTATAGGTATCACTATTAGTTACTGTATTAAGTACATCACTTGCTTTATCACTAACTTGTTTATAGGTATCTGAATTAGTTATATAGTCTTTATCTTGGTTATATAGTTCACCAGCTTTATCAGCTGCATTAGAAGCAAGTTCTTTAGTGTTATTCCATAATTCAGTACCTATTTCTTTTATCTTACCAGCACTTATTAATTTAGCATATTGACCAAATGCTTGTATTCTAGCTTTCATACCGTTATAGCCACCATTAATATACTTACTTACCTTTTCTATATTACCACTATTAATAGCTTCTCTAAAACCTTTCTTATATTTCTTCAACCAGTTCCAATGTGCAAATGCTGTACCTAATCCTACTTCAGGATCTGTAGCTACTATATCTGGATTCTTTAATAGGTTTATACCCATTTCTTTACTAAGGTTAGCATAGTTCCATCTACCTGTAATTTGTAATGGTCCTCTACCTATAAACTTAGCACCATCACCTGGTTGTGTATTACCCAAGTTAGTACCAGATACTGTTCCTAATCCATAATTACGTTCAGCTCTATTTGGATTTATCTTTTCTCTAAATGCTGAAAACCCACCAGTCTCAACATGTACTTGAGATAAGAATAAAGCTTTCTCTACATCTGACCAACCTAATGAGTCCATTTTAGCTAACATAGGATCTATCATTTTTTGTTTAATATCAAAACTAGGTCTAGGTGGTTTAAATACTGAATCAGGTACGTTATTATTACTAAAGTTCATACCAGACATATTAGATGTCATTTGTGGATAAGCACCACTAATGTTATTAGTAGGTTTAGGTCTGTTAATACCTTTAGCTCTTTCTATAAACTTATTCTTAGCAGCATCGTATATACCAGCTACTTTATCTCTACCTTTAGTAAATAAGCTAACAATAAGATCTAGTAATCCACTCATACCTTTCTTTTCTTTTTTAGCTTTATTAATAACACTATCTTGTATAGTTAATATCTTTCTATTAATATAAGCTAAATAAGCATCTATTAGTTTTCTACCAGGTGTACTATTAAATTTGTCTTTACTTATACCTGTTATCTCTTGTAAGTAATCTGGTTCTGCTTTAGCTATATCCATAATATGGCTAAAATAGTTAAATGTTCTTAACTTAGGAGTACTATCCCAGAATGATGGTCTACGTATATATAACTCAGGTTCACCTTCTTTAGTATATCTCCAATAGACTTGATCACATTCAGGACCACCTAAGTAATAGTATTCATCATGTTCTATTATACCATATTTATATTCTTTACCAGCTACTACAAGTTTAAGTACTACATGTCTCTTTTGTTCATCTAGACTTTTTAATGCTTCCATAAACTGTTTATATTTTTCTTTATTAACAAGATCTTCTCCTTCTATAAGTTTATAGTTACTCTTACCTTGGTCATAAGTTACAGTTTTAGTTTTATCTAATATCTTATCGTTTTCTTTATGTTCTACAGCTATTTTCTTTTCTTTCTTCTTTAGCATCTTCTTCATATCAGGATCATCTGGATGTATAGGATTACCATTTTCATCTAGTACAGGTTCATTATCGTTAAATAAGTCAAAACCTAATACAGCTTTACATACAGCTGATTTAAGACTTAATCCATCTACTGTCATATACTTAACAATTAATGCAGCATCAGCTACTAGTAATGCTTGTCCTACTACAGGTACACCTCTAGATGCTATTTTAGCAGATAGTCTAGCCACTGCTTTAGCACCAGCTTTCTTACCTAGTTTCTTCATAAGTGGAGCAGTAAATGATTTAAGTAAACCAACTATCTTACCTATAATACCAGATTTCTTAACAGCACCAGCAGTTTTAACAGCAGCTACACCTACTTTACTCTTAGCTAATGCACCAGCAGCAGCTGTAGCAGTACCTGCTAACTTACCGAATGTCTTAGTACCTTTTATAGCTCTAAATGCAGCTCCTCCTAGTTTCATAGCAGATTTACCTAATAGATAAGTACCTATAAGTCCTACATGTTTAAGTATAGCCCAGATACCTTTACCTATTTTCCATAATCCTTTAGCTATAGGTTTAACTACATGATAAATACCTTTAATAGTTTTAATAACTACTTTACCAGTATTCCATAAAGCTTTAGCTGTAAATTTAACACCCTTCCATAACATACTAACAGTATCTTTAAATCTAAATGCTAATCCAGCTACTAACATAGGTAATGCAAATCTACCTAATGTTTTAATTTTACTTAATAGACTAGATGGAGACTTCTTATCTTTTTCAGAAAGTATTTCACCATCAACTGCTTTTTGAGCTTTCTTTTCTCTCTCTTCTTCTTCCTTACGCAATCTCTCTTTATAGTCATTATCACGTTCTATCATATCTAGACCATTAGCTTTAGCAAACGCATGTATTGTATTGCTAAACATAGAAGCAGATTTAACTTGTATTATAGCTGCTTTAGCTTGTAATTCAGCTGCTTGTATAGCTAGATCTCTATTCTTATCTATTTTATAAATACTATAAACATCTTTACCACTAGTTAATTTCTTATCGTCTATGACTTCAACATCTATAGGTTCATTATCTTTTTTATGGGTTATTTGTTTATAAGTATTATCTAATTTATTATTTAACTTCTGATTAGATTTAATACCTAATTCTTTTTCTTTAAGTATTTCAAACTCTTTAGTTTTCTCTAATACTTTACTTCTAAGCTTATTAAGAATATCTTCTATTTCAAGTTTCTTAAATCCCATTTTAGAGAATTTCCATAGTTGTAATAACTCTTCTTTAGCTTCTTGATGTCCTAGTATGTATCTATATACAATATAAATAGTTTTAGCACCAGAGTTCTTTTCACTATCATATTTAAGTAAAGATAATGATTCATCTTCTGTAGCGAATAAGAAAGCTTTAGTCCATCTTAAGTAGTTTTTAGCAGATCTTATAAACTCAGGAGGAAGTAATATCTGTAATTGAGACATAATAGTCTTTTTCATTTCTCTAGAGTGTTTTCTATATAGTCTCTGTTTACGTCTTTCTTGTTTCTTAAAAGATCTTTCACCAGTCCATTTAGCAATACTACTATAAGCTGTAAAAGGACTACTTAGTACTCCAGTTACTACTCTACCAAATTTATTCTCTTTAGACTTTTCCCAACTATTCTTAAAGAATTTCTTAGCAGTACCTATACCTATTCTATTATCTACATATTCTTGTTTAATATCTTTAATGTTTTTATCAAAACGTTTTAGAGATCTACGTTTATTATCTCTAAAGTATACTTCGTTATCTCTACCTTCAGAACCTATACCATATTCTACTATATTTTCGAATCTTCTTATAACAGTACTGAATTTATCAACAGCTATACTAAATAAATCAGCAGGTGTTAATTTAGCCATTTCATCTGTAGATAGTTCTTTTTCACCACCTGTTACTTCACCTACTACTTTATTACTTATAGGTAATATAGCATAACTATTTTTAAATCTATTTAATAGTTTATCTTTCTTAGACAATAGATTACTTTTAGTACTATCAAATCTATTTCTTAATCCATCTATAGCAGATTTTCTACCTGACATAATTTTATCTATTAGTTTTCTACCACTAGGTAAATTTATATCTCTATGTAAGAATTTGTTTAATTTAGTAGCTTTACCACTAACATATTTCTTACTATCTTTAAAGAATCTATCTATCTTATTTCGATATACTTTAGCTTTAGGTCTTATAGATGGTATATGTAGATTAGATATTCTATCTCTTATCCTATCTATAAGAGAAGATGTACCATTAATAGTCTCTTCTACTATTTCAGCATCTATTATATTATCTATTTCTTTCTTACCTTTAACCCCAGCTTCTTTAAGTACTTCTGTTAGTGTTTCTCTAAATGTCTTTTCATCTTCTATAGGTTCATTACTATGTACTTTATCTTGTACATCTTTTATCTTTTTCTTTCTATGTAAACCAAATAGTCTACCATATGTTTCTCTTTCTTTAGATCTAGAACCTCTAGTAAATGGACTACCTATTAACTTATCCATTATCTTAAAAGGACTAGTTGCTATAGTTTTACCTAGATTCCAGGTAGATTTTAACATATATCCTGGTAGTTTTAATCCACCTTTTATAAGTTTACCATATAGTTGTCTTTCTAAAGATCTACTTTTAGTAGCTAATCCTGAGTTCCAGAATCTACCATAAGTGTTAAATAGAGCTGGTAAGTTAGCTAATCCTAATGCCATACCTACACCAGGCCCAAATCCAGCACCACTTAGTACACCTAGACCAGCACCACCTCCAACTAGACCTCCTATACCAGGCATATGATAACCATCATTTTTAAGACCTAATGTTGGATCTATGTGACTTAATCTTTCTTTAGTAGCACTAAAGCCAGATGACACTTCATGACCTACAGCTCTAGCTCCTTTATATACACCTCTACCAACTGCTTTCATACCTTTATAGGTATTCTTAATTATCCAATTGATAGCTTTAACAGAACCATATGCTGCTAAATAAGCCATATGAATAATCTTACCTAAGAAGGATCTTCTACTACCTTGTTCTAGTTTAGATTCCATACCTTCTCTAGTCTTTTCTTCAAATACTTTAGTAGCAGCTATCTCTTTCTTAGCTTCTTTATATTCAGATGGATGTAAATGTTCTTTTAAGATATTATCAACTTTAGTCTTAACAGCTTTACGTTCTTTACTATCTATATTAGGAGTTTCTTTTAACTTAGCTCTAGAGAATATATTTGTTCTCTTAGTATTAACTTCTATATCATTAGTATCTATATTATGTTGTTTACCTTTAGATATACTTATTTCAGGTACATTTACATTACGTCTAGTTAATTTAGGTAATTTTATATTAGGTCTACCTATATGTGGCATACGTACATTAGGCATCTTAACATCTCTAGTTAAGAACTCTCCACCATTATAAGTTAATGCATCACTAGCTCTTTTACGAAATCTACCATACCTACTTTGATTAAAATCATAACCATTACTATACAGATCGATAACACCACTCATATTCATAGAGGCATCACCTGTACTATCATAACTTACTAGATTTAATTCATTTAGCAAATCAGCATTGTTATTCATTAGGTTTTTATTTAATAGTCCAGTAGGTGCTTTTATCATATTAGAAGCACTTCTGAATGCTTCATAATCAGCTGTATGTCCACCACTACGTAATATCTTAATATACTCTGTAAATAACATAGTAGCTTCCATCTGTACTTTAGGATGGAATAGTGCTATAAAATCATTACTTATTAATGCTTCAGGACTTATAGTTCCTTTAGTAGCTACATATTTTAATAAATGTCTGTTTAGGTCTCTAAATATAAGATTCTTATTTCTTACTTCTACATTAGCTAGTACATCTTTTATAGATTTAACCATAGCATCAGTACGTACTTTAGCACTATCTATCATTTCTGTCTTAATAGTGTTTCTAAGGTTAGTTCTAGCTTCTGCTTTACTTATAAATTTATTACTTATATTATCATATCTTAACTCATTATCTTCGTTATATTTCTTACCAGTTCTAATAGTATGTATCTCATTATGGATCTTAGCTAAGTATCCTGGTATAATAGTATTAATAGTATTATGTGTTCTACCATCGAAGATAGCAGCATCTGTTAATCCTACTTTACTACCTAGTTTAACACTAGTTGCTTTATTCTCTCCATATTGTCCTAACATACCTAAAGCATTATTATATAGTTCTTTAAGTTTACCACCTCTACCAGATGTATCTTTAAACTGTTTAGATTGTAAGAATGCTATAGGGTTATACATAAATGCTTGTAAGTTACCAGATGCAGCTTTTTTATACTTACCAGGTATAGCTTTACTAGCACCTTTAACAGCAAAGTTACGCATAGCACCTGCTAGTTGCATACCTATCATAGCTTCTTTAGTTAAACCAGATTCACCTAGTTCTCCAAATGTTTCTGCAGCATCTTGTACGTCTTGTAATGTATAAGACCAATCATAAACTTTATTAGATAAACCTTGTATAATATTAGTTCTTAGATTCTTTAGAGGAACTAGTTTCTTATATACTGTTTCTGATAAACCACCATACACTTTCTGTTTAAACAATTGCATAGCAAGTTCATTATTTTGTATCTTAACAGCTTCTGGTAATGATGTATTATGTATAATAGTATCTAATAGTTTAGTAGTAGATTCATAACTCTGTCTTTGTAACTTAAGTTGTTCAGATAGAGTATAATTCATCTTCCATTGTAGTTCTAGAGATTTGTTATAATATAACCTATCCTGTTCTTTCATTACAGCAGTAAGTCTAACTTGTTTATCTAAGTATTTATTAGTAACTACACCTACTTCACCACTCTCTTTAGAAATATTGATATTATTATCTATATTCTGTAGAGAATCTAACATCTCTTGTTTAAAACTATCTATAGTCTCTTGTACAGACTCAGAACTACTTGATATATCATCGCTTAGTTTATTAGCTAAACTACTAAATAATTTATTAGTACGTTTAAATCTAGTATTACTTGTTTTATTAGCTAATGTAGCAGCTAGTCCTCTAGCACTTGATTTTAACGGACTTAGAGTCTTATTCATTTCTTCTCTAAATTCAGATAGTTCACCTTTTAATTCACTATAGGCATCTTTACCATCTTTAGTAAGAGAAGATTCAAAAGCACTATTAGCCATCTTTAATACATTAGTAGATTTAAGATTATCTTTAGTAGCACTATAGGTTTTCTTTATACTTCTAGTCACTGCTTCACGTTTATTCTTAGGAGGTTCTACTTCGACATCATTATCATCGTCTTTAAAGAGATCGTCGAATTCACCATCTAGATCAATATCGTCAAAGTTATCTAGATCTTCGAAATCATCTTTTGTACTTTTGTCTTTAGCCATATTCCTCTCCTTTATAAATTTATTTTTTCTTATACTTATATATGTATAGAGATTAAAAATCACTCAACAGTTACAGAGAAAATAGGGCTTAAATGATTTCAAACTCCTATAGAAAGGAATAAAATATGGCAAAAACACTAGAAGATGATTTATTTAATATTGATCTATTAGTACTACAACCTAACCAGATTAAACTTATGAAAGAAGTTACTAATCTAGCTGTATTTGAATCTAATACACAAGTATTCTCTAAAGATGGATTATTCTCTACAGAAATATTTGGTCCAGTAGGTTCTACATTAAGATTAGAAAAAGCTGGTTATATAGATCTTAAATTACCAGTATTACATCCATTAGTATATAAATATCTAAAAACATTAGATAAACAATATGACGAAATAATGAAAGGTAAACTAACTGTTACGTTTAATAAAGAGTTAGGTATATACGAAGAAGATCCTAATGGTCAAACAGGTTTTGAATATTTTATGTCTAACTTACAAGATCTTAAGTTCGTAAGTAATGATAGTAAACAGAGAGAGAATAAAATAAGTTTAGTAGACTATGGTAGAAAACCAGAGAAGTGGTTACAGTATTTTGTAGTTATACCAGCTGGATTAAGAGACTATGTTATAGATAAATCAGGTAGACCATCTCAAGATGAGGTTAATGATATTTATAGACGTATTATAACATCTATTAATACTATACGTAACTCAAGAGTTACTCCTTCTACTTATTCTAATTATGATATGTTTAGATATAAGATACAGAATCTAGTACTAGATGTATTTACATATCTATATAATATACTAGAAGGTAAAAGAGGTTTTGTACAATCTAAATGGGCTAGTAGATCTGTAGAGTTTTCTACTCGTAATGTTATAACTGCTAATACTACAGTTGTTAAAGATATTAAAACTACACGTAATACTAATAATGAAACTATAATTGGACTATATCAATATTCAAAAGGTATAACACCATTAGCTATGCATCATATACATAAGAACTTTGTACAAGGTGTAGTTAATCCTATTAATAATAATGCTAAAGTTATAGATAAGAAAACATTAAGAACAACATTAAAAGTAGTTAAGACAAAAGATAAAGAGGTATGGTTATCTAGAGAAGGATTAAATAACATGTTAAATAAATTTAAACAAGATGTTATTAAATCTGATTATGCTACTATAGGAGAAGATTATATAGCATTAGTTGTAGAGAAAGGTAAAGACGTTTATATCATAAAGGATACTAATAATGTACCAGATGGTATAAATCTAGATAGAGATAAATCTAGACCTATAACATATGCAGAGATTATTTATATATCTATAGTAGATACTACTAACTATGTAAGAGGTACTATAACTAGATATCCTGTACAAAATATAGGATCTGTACATCCAGTTACAGTATATTTAAAAACAACAGAACCAGCTAGGAAGGTTATACTTCATATGGATGGTATAGAAAAAGAGTTACCAGAATATCCTATAGATGGTAACGAATACTTAGGATCTTTAGTAGTTCCAACTACAGCACTAAAGAGACTAGGAGCTGATTTAATGGAAATCTCATCGAGGTCAGCTTAAAAACTCTTCTAATTGCAGGAAGGTCTTGATGACGTATAAGTTACTACTTATAACTAGAAATAGATTATAATACCTATAGAGTAATGTTTCAATTAGGTATAGTCAAAACACTTATACTAGAGATAATCGATGCAGCGAAGTACCTAAGTACTTATAACATATAAGTATATGGTATGTGTTCAACGACTAGTAAGTCTATAGATTAGAAACTATAGCATAGGGTATATAGTAATGTATATTCGAAACGGAGAGATGTATAATTTAGTTATACATAAGATATAGTCTGAGTTATCAATTTTGTATCTTATAGAAATTATAGGTGCGAATGTTGATAAGTAGTCGACGGTGACTGCTCACGAGGTATTATCGTTTGTAAGTCATTAAAAGAGTGTTTCGAACATATATCTGATATTAACAACAAGGAGAAAAAAATGCCAATATCAGATAGACATATAAGTTACAATAACGGACTTATAAACTTAAAAGATTTCCCTAGAGGAGATTTAATTAAAAAAGAGGGTAATGTAGAGTTCTATAAAGTACCAGAAGATATAGAAGTATTAACAGTATGGAACAATGAGGTAAAATGGTTAAAACCTGAATCATATTCTATACATAAAGACTTGAAAATGTTATCTGTTAAGACTAATAAAGGTAATACTATAGAGGTAAGTGATGAACACTCTTTAGTAACACTAGATGAGAATCTAGACTTTAAAAGAAATAACCCTGATATAGGTATGGTTATACCTAGATTAAAAGATTATTATAGTAAATATGTTAAACCTAAAAACTTTAAATATGAAATATGTTACGATTATACAAGATTCAATCTTAACTTTGATTTTGGATATTTACTAGGTGTTATAATAGGAGATGGTTGGGTTAACCATCCTAATAAAGAAACTGGTAGAAATCCTAGACCTAATAGTATAATGTTAGCTACAATATGGGATGATATGGCTAATAAAATAACATCTGTATTAAGAAGTTATGGTTATAATGGTAGTATGTATACTATAACAAATGATCATGTTTTTGATAATAAGACATATACACATTCTAAAAGAACATGGGATTTTAAACCATTAGCTAATTTCTTACGAGATCATATCGGTAGAGGAGCTAAGAATAAGAAATTACCAGAGTTCTGGTCACAAACATCTGAGAACTTTAGATGGGGTCTACTTAGTGGTTTAATAGATACTGATGGAACAATATGTATATGTAATAATAAAGTTAATATTGCATTTGATACAAGTAGTGAAAGATTAGCATATGAATTTATAGCTTTAGGTAATACGTTAGGATTAACATTAGCTATGTCTATAGCAAAACGTAAACATGGAACAATAGAACATATTATTAGGTTCAACAGTGCTAGTATATTAAAAATGAAAGATAAGTTATTAATTAATAACGAAAATAAAAAGAATGCTTTAGATCAAATTGATATTAATGCTGTAGCGAGAATTACAGATTTTACTCCAACAATATCTAAAGATAGAATACTAGAATTAAGAAATTACTTAATTGGTTATAGAGATACTGTTAATATTAATAGATGTAACTATGTATTAGATAGATATAATAAGATTTATGGTGGTAGTTTCTTAAGAGAGTATATATTAGACATTATTAGTCTATACCCAGATTTCTTTAAAGATGGATTCTGGAATAAATATAAGAATATGGTACTAGATGATAATATAGAATGGGAAATGATTACTAAGGTAGAAGAGATACCAGAGATAACAGAAGCATATGATCTGACTATACCAGAGTATCCTACATTTGTATTACATAACGGTATAGTAGTATATGATACAGCATCTTTTATACCTACTTATACTAAAGAAGCTAAAGAAGAAATTGATACTGTTATAGGTAGTAAATCGTTTTACTTAACACCAGATGGTGATATAACATATAGTATCAAATCAGATCCTCTTACATATGTATTAGGACATTTAAGTAAATAATATTATATATGTAATTATGAATAAATCATAATTACATATTATTTATATAGTAGAATAAACTAACATAGTTTATAACACGTGAATAAACTTATATTTATTTCTACTAATACTAAATTAAAAGGAGTTCCAATATGGAAAACAAAGAAAAGATCTTAACATTAAAAAGAAATAAGATCATAGTCCACTTATGTGGTGGTTGTGCTGCTAACCTATGTGAAAAGGCTATAAAAGAACTTAGATTCTTAGGAGAAGGTTTTGCAGAGTTTGAGTTTAGTTTTATAGATACTAGTAGGAATAACTATGATTCTATAGAACAAGTAGGACCACTATTTGAAATTAAGAGAAAAGCTACTTCTCTTAAAACAGAGATAAGTGGTAGTGGAGGCGATAGAGCACAAAATGCTTACGATGCTATGTTAAATATACCAGACTACTTAGAGTCACTAAGAATAACTAAAAGAGAAACTGGTGTATATCATTTAGTAGTATCATCTGCTAGTGGTGGTAGTGGAAGTATTATAAGTGCATTCCTAGTAGAAACATTAATGCAAAAGAACATACCTGTTATAGCATTAATGGTAGGTGATAGTAGTGATGCTCTTAAGTTAAGAAACACGCAATCATCATTATCAACTCTATCTAAGAAAGCTGTATCTATGGGTAAATGCTTATTAACCCATTATATTAATAATGCAGATATGGGATCATCTTTAACTGGTAATGAAGATAAAGCAAATGCTAAGATTAAATCTGCATTAACTATCTTAGCATTATTCTTATCAGGACAGAATGACGATATAGATCAAGCTGATATGAATAACTTTATTAATCAACATGATTATAAAGGACTATCTATACCAGCAGGTATTTATACATTATCTTATCATAGTGGTAATACTGATATAACATTACCAGATTATACAGTACCATCTGTAGCTAGAACATTACGTGTAGGTAATGAAGATGTAAATTTTAACTTAGATGTTTTACATCATAAGGTAGGTAGAATACTAAGTGAGAATGCTATTAATATTATGGGTAATAACTTACCAGTACATATAGTAGCATCTAATGGGTTATTAAAAGAAGAGATGAAGCGATTAACAGAAGCTAATGAGAAATCAGCTCAAAGACAAAAAGATCTTGTTAATTGTAACTTAGAAGCAGCTAAACATGCTGTCTACGATGATGAATTAGGAATAGATTTATAATATACGAGTAAGGCTATTTATATAGTCTTACTCTTATTTTTTATTTAAGCCAATTCATGATCCAATTATAAATAAGGAATAAGTATGGTTATAAAAGAGCCTTATATAGGTAATATTTATATAGTGTTTCCTAATGAGTTTATTAAACAATTATGTTATACAGCAAGTAGTTCTAATTTAGATACTCTAAATGACGAAGATATGATTCGTATAGTAGAGAAAACATTAATAGACGAAGGTGCTAAAACTATTAGTAGATTTGATCATGTCTCTGGTATCTTTACTATAAGAAATGATATATTAGAACCTATACGTAAAGTATTATTAGATGCTACTACGTTAATAGGACAATCTGTATTAAATATAATTAATATAACAGCTAATAGAAACGTTAGGATAGATATTGATGCATTTTATAGAAAAGGTGATAGTAAAGGCGATATTTGTATAACATTAACAGAAGAAGACTTAAAGGGATGGTAACATGGATATACGTAATGAAATAAATCTATATAAGATAGATAAACAAAATATAGAACAGTGTATAAGCATACCTATAGATGTACGTATGATACGTATGGAAAGTTTAGCTATAGATATATTTAAAATATATACAGAAACAGATGCTGGTAGTTTACAAAATAAATCTAAGTTATTCTTTAGTTTTCCATTAATAAAACAATATATAAGAATGATGGTAGCTAATGAATCTAAGCATAAATATCTATTTACTACAACACATCCTAAACTAACAGACTTTTGTACATCTTCTCCTATATGTTTTAATAGATATGATTATAGCTATAGAGAGAATGTTGGTAGTCTACCTGAAAATGCTTCTAAAGTAAATAGAGCATATCAGCATTATACCATAAAAGAAATGCATTATACTTATAATCTATTAAAAGATATCTATACATATATTAAATCTGTTACTGAATCATCTGGTATATTAAAAGATAATGTTCTTGTATTTAGTATAGATAGCGATAATATAAATATATATTCATTAGGTAATATATGTGCGTATAGATTTAACGAAGTAGACTATCCTATATTTAAAATATCTGCAGAAGATTTAAATAATGATAGTATATATAGTCCTGCTTATTTACCAGTAGATGTTAATAAAATACATCGTGTATGTATAGATCCATATTAAGAGGTATATAATGGAAAATGATGATATAAAAGGTTCTAAGAATAGAATAAGAAGTATTATTTCTAATATACTTACTATAAGAGAATCTAAAGATAACTACTATGCTGAACTAAGTGAAAAGTATAAAGTAAAGAGTCTTATATATTCTATCAATAGTGAAGTAGAGTATCATCCTGATATGTTAGTTAATCTATTATTAGTACCAGGTATAGATAATAGTATAAAGGATAGTGTTAATGATATAGTATCTAGTTTTATATTACACTATATGAATAACGTAGAACTAATGTGGGAAGATGATGAATATTTAGATAGTGTGTTAGTAAGAGCTATATTGGAGAATATAAGAGATGATGGTTTACATATGAGCTATTCTAGATTAAGAGATTATTATAAACATATCTCTTCTTATACTAATAGTATAACTAGATTTATAGAATACTTTAGTAATCTATATATAGAGAATTATATAGAAAGTGTTAGAATAGATTATAGTGTTAATAATAGTATAAAGATATTTTATACTGTAGAGAGTTAAGATATAAAGGATTTATTATGGAAATAGATATAACTAGATTTAGAGATAAGATTAAAAATTTTATAATATACGATAGTGACTTAGAGTATTTTATTCTAAGCCACTATAGTACTATTAAATCTAAACAAGCTGATCTATATAAGTTATGTTTAGATAGAACTATACATAGTATATTAGGAGATGAAACTGATAAGACTGGTGTAGAGTTGTTCTCTGTTATAGCAGAGAATGATTTTAATAACAAGTTTATGTCGTTTATGGATTTTATAAATCTTATTATAACAAGACATGTACCTGAAATAAATAAAGAGTATAAGGTAGTAAATGTTATAAACGATGATAAATTAATACTCCTTATAGAGGAAGATAAAGTGGAGGTATAATATGTTAGAACAACTTCCATCTGATAGATTATCGGAGTATTTTAAAAGTACTGCTAGTAAAGATAAAATATATAATATAGGTAAAGCTAATCTTACACCTATATATAATTATTATGTAGATACTATAGGTGGTAAGATTAACTATCTACATGAACAAGGTAATAGTTTATTATTTAAGTTCTTAGTAGAATATTTTATCATAAGTAATGATATAGTAATTTATAGCTTATATCAAGAAGGTTATAATAGTATGGCAGGTATAGGTGGTTATGATATAGATATGATTATATCTTTTATAGATAACTCTAATATACCTAGTCAGTTAGATAAAGATAGATTAAGTAAATTTCTTTATAAGTTAGATAGAGAAGGTATTTTAACTAATATGTCTAATATGTTAAATAAAGAATTTAATAAACATGGAATAAAATGGACTACATTAGAAAGTTATGATTATGATAAAGACGGATTTATATTACCATTATCATGGACTGAAATATCTAAAGATGTATCTACATTTATAAATAATGATATAGATAGATATAAAAGTATCTATAAGTATAATAGAGCTATATTCTTAGATGTAGTAACTTTAGATGTATTTGATATAGATCGTATAGGAGCTGGTACATTAGAAGAAACTGTATTGCAGAGTGTAGCTCCTATAGATACAGAAATCTATAAATCATATGTAGAGGATGTATAATATGGAATCAACTAGTAAGGTCTATAATTTACCTATAGTACCTGATTTATCTAGATTACTAAAAGTTATGCCATTAGATATCTATAGAGGTATAACTAAATTAAATATAGATGGTTGGTTAGAAGAGTTATTAACTGTAGCTATAAGATATACATATGATATAGATATGGATACCAAAGAAGCTACTAAACAGGTACAAGAGTTATCTCGTAATGGTTATAAGTTATCTAATAGATCTATGGATCCTGAAGAGTATCTAGAATACCTGATTGAAACTATAAAGACTTATAGTGTGTATATATTATCTTACATTATACCTATGGGTAATATAGAAGTTATCTATTATGATGCTATAAGTATCAAATTCATTATTAATAAGTCTTTAATACAACAGGAGGATAGTACGTGGTAAGTTTAAATAAACATTATAATTTTGTAACTATAGCACCAGCTGAACTAGGTGGTACATTTAAAAACATGAAAGTATCTTCTATTATGACATATAAAGAAGCTACTAAATATAGAGATATAAGGACACTACATGAAATATTAGCTAAACATTTAGCTAATGATCTATATGTAGAAGATCTAACATATATATTATGGACAGATCTATCTGGTAAAGATGTTCTTATACCATTAGAGTATATTGTAAAAGATTCTATAGTATTAGTAAAATCTATTAAGATAGTAATAGAGATACCTAATGCTAATACAGAAGACTTAACAATAATAGAAGAGAAGTTAACAGAATTAGGTTACTATAACTGTAAAATAAGATCTGTTGTAACTAGTGAGTAGTATCTAATATTAGATACTACTCACTATCTTTTTATTTTTTCTAAGTTAAGTAAGTAATAGATAAGGAGAAAATATGAGTGTAGATATGTATGTATTTAAGAAACCTAATAAGGAATACTTAAAACCTATAGATCCACTTAATGATTATATTAAACAATCTAAAACATTTATATCTAAATTTGGAAAAGATCCTAATATATTAAAGAAGGTATTAAAGAATAGTAATATTAAAAATCCTATAGTAGAGTTTAATCATAAAGATCAAAATGGAGATATGTTTGTAGATACTATGCCGTTATTAGGTTATATAAAAGATGTACAAGTTAATCATGAACTTATAGTACCATCATTTACAACTTATAGCCATCCTAGTAAGTATAAATCATTACATAGTGAGTATATTGATATTAACGTTAAAGCAAGAGCTAAAGATAAAAAAGATCTATTCTATTATACACAAATAGGAGATAAAGAAAAAGCTATGTTTAGCGATAATATGCAACTTACACGTAAGATATATAATAACTCATTATCTGGTGCATATGCTAGTAAGTCTACTATAATATGTAATCCATCAGCACATTATACATTAACATCTATAACAAGATGTTTATCTTCTATAGGTAATGCTACAACTGAATCTATAGTAGCTGGTAATAAGATATTTATAACACCTGAATCTACTATTAATTATATAACAGCTATTGTATCACATTTAGATTATAATTATATTAAGTCTGTTATAGAAAAATATAATATGTATATACCTACAGTAGATGATGTTATGGATGCTATAGTAAGATCTACTAGATGGTATTGGAATATACCTAATAGATTAGATTTTATAAGATTGTTTATAGGTAAATTAGATGGTATAGAAAGAGCTATGGTGTTGTATCATAATGATCTCTATCATATACGTAAGTACAATGATAAACTAATAAGAGATCTATTAACAGCTATGGCTAAAAGATGTCATAATTATAGTACTGATTATCTTAAAGATATTAAAGATACTCAAGAAGGTGTTATGAATCATGTACATTTAGTCTGTAATGAGGAGTTAAAAGGATTATCTGTTAATTATGAAAAGTTAGTTACTGATAATAAAGAACTTATAGATTTATTATCATCAACAGCTAAAAATACAGCTGAAGTTATAACTAAGTATAAAGATTTCTTTTATGCTTTTATAGTAACAGATATAGCACCTGTAGATATAGCTTATATTAAAGATATGATGCGAGAAACTATAGTGCTTTCAGATACAGATAGTACATGTGGTAGTTATGACGAATGGGTTAAATGGTATTTTAATAGTAAGGATATACTTGTTGATAATAAAGCTATAGGTATAGCTAGTTCTATTATGTTAATAACAACACAAGTATTAGATCATTACATTAAGATGTTTGCTGGTAGAATGAATGTAGATGAAAATAAGATGGATCTATTAAAGATGAAGAATGAGTTCTATTGGCATTCATTTGTAACTATGAATGCTTCTAAACATTACTTTGCAGATACAGCTATAAAAGAAGGTAATGTATTTGCTAAAACTAAAGATGAATTAAAAGGAGTTAACCTTATAGCTTCTAAGATAGATCTTAAGTATAAGAAAGAAGCAGATAGTATAAGAGATTATGTTAAAGAGTGTATTAATACTAGAACTAAGATAGATCTATTAAGTATTATTAAGAGAGTTAAAGATATAGAGTTAGAGATAATACAACGTATTAAGAATGGTGATGAAGATGTTCTATCTAGAGATATGATAAAAGAAGCTAGTGCTTATAAACAAGATCCTGATAAATCTAACTATATGCATCATTACTTATGGGAAGATGTATTTAAAGATAAATATGGAGATCCTGGATTACCACCATATAATGTATTATTAGTACCAACTATATTAACTAGTAATAAAGTTATAGAAGAATATTTATCTACATTAGATAATCAATCTATAGCTAATAAATTAAAACAGTTTTTAAATAGATATAATAAAACATCATTAGGTACATTTAGACCACCTGTAACACTTATTAAAGGTAAAGGATTACCAGAAGAGATGTTTAACTGTATTGACTTTAATAGAGTTGTTAAAGCTAACTGTAATAACATGTATATGATATTAGAATCAATAGGTTTCTATAAACCAGCAGATAGTTTAATATCAGATTTAATACAATATAAGGATTTATAAAGATGAGATCTAATACAACATTAGAAACTAATTTTAGATGTTTAGGTAAAGCTATAGTCACTAAGGATAAAGAAGAAGATGCTTATGAAGTAGAAGTACATCTAGTAGAAGCTATGCCTTCTTTAGAAGGTGACTATAACGAAGTAGAGAATAAGAATTTCTCTTATGTAGATGCTAATAATCAGACTGTATCTGTTCAGAAAGATAAATCTAAAACAATAACTGCTAAATGGATAGGATTATATAATAGTAATCGTATAAGTGCTCCTGATGTAGTTATAGGAGAGATGGTATATATCTTTCAAGAAGGTGGTAATGATGAATACTTCTGGGCATCTACCTCTATGAATATGAGAAAGAAAGAGAAAGTTATTTACTCATATGCTAATAAAAATGATAGTATGGTTAATGAGGAATCTGGAGATAAACAGTATTATCTAGTTGTAGATACTAAGAATAAAGAGATAGTACTACATACAGATAGTAGTGATGGTGAACAATCTCATTATGATTTTGTATTAAATACTGGAGATGGTATTTTTACTATATTAGATAAACAAGGTAACTATCAAGAACTTAAATCAGTAGATGGTATACTTACTATACGTATAAATAATGATATAAATATAAACCATGATAATGACTTAAATATAACTACTGGTAATAATACAACTATAAGTACAGGTAGTAACCATAAGGAAACTATAGGTGGTAATCAAAGTATATCTACTAGTGGAAATACATCTATATCCACTAGCGGTAATACTAATGAGAATACAGGTGGAACACATACTATAAAAGCAAGTGTTATACAACTTAACTAAAAGGGGTATAATATGGAATGTAGTATTATAACTAAAGGACTGTTGAATAATGAAAATGGTCCTAAGTCTAATCCATGGGAATTACATACGTTTAAACATAAAGTAAAATATACTACTACTAAATATTATAAAAATTCTATAAGTTGGTATCTTACTGGTAATATACCTAAGGATATTATTATAGAAAATAAGAATAATGATGTAATTATACATGGTAATGTAACTAGACTAGACCAACAACCATCTCTATCTAAATTTATTGTTCCATTTAGGAAAATAGATATAGGTGGAGATGGTAGTATGTCTGGTAGAATAAGAGGAAGTGTATTTGATTTTATTTTCTCTATTAACCATAAATATAATACTTATTTAGTTAAGAAGTATATAGATAAAAATACTAAAATGGAATATGATCCATATTTAACAGATAAATCTTTTATAGATAGTTATTTATTAAATTTTGATCAATATCTATTAGGATTAAAAGATAGATTAAAAACATATGATATAGTATTTGAAGAAGAAATGATAACTAGTGAAGTAAGTATAAAGGTTATACGTAATAATTCACTAGATGAGAATCTATATTTTGATAACTATCTTATGTCAGATTTTAGTATGGTTAATGGTATTAAAGTTAAACATAGTTTATGGAAGAATGGTAAACGATATACTATAGATAATATAGAAGACTATAGGAAAGGAATATAATATGCCACCAGCAGTAAGAGGTAGTGGTACAGATACAGCATCTGGACATGGATCATTTCCACCTACTAAAACAAGTGGATGTAGTAGTAATGTAATAATAAATGGTAAAGGTGCACATAGACAGGGAGATAGTATTATATCACATGGTAGTCCATCACCTTCTCCAGTACATAGTAGAAGTGCAGCAGGTGGTTCTCCTAATACATTAGTTAATGGTAAACCATTAGTAAGACTAGGAGATCCTGTATCATGTGGAGGTTCTTTAGTAACAGGTAGTAGGAATGTATTATGCAATTAGAAGTATTTAATAATGAACTAATTAATAGAGAAGATATAGTAGAGAACTTAAATAAGTTATTAACATTTGCATCTGTATTAGAAGAGTGCAAAGTTAATCAAGATGGATCTATTTATATAAAGTTTAAAAATGATGTTATGTTAGAAGCTAATGGTAATATAATAAGATATACACCTAAGACTATAATAGATAAAGCTGATATAATATCTTTAAATCCTACTATAGAAAATGATATAGGTAAACAACATCTTAAGATAATAAATAGAAATAGAGGAGATGACTAATGAATAATTTTATAGTACCACCTATAGGTATTAAAGGTGTATTTGAATTTAATTCACCTTTTGATCAACCTGATATAGATAAGAAAGAATATGAAGTTGTAGAAATACGTAAGATTAAAACTATATACGATAATGGAGAAGAACCATTAGAGAATATATATTTAGCTAATAACTTAACAGCAGAAGATTTTCAAAATGATTTAGAGCATGAAGTACCTATTGTTACACTATCTCTTAATGATGTTAAGTTTTTATATATACCTGCTAATAGAATTAAGAAATTACCTAACATAGTAGGTAGAACAGCTACTGAACGATTAATAACTATATCATTAGGATTAATACCAGATGATATTAACTTATTAACACTCTATAAGAATATAGAAGAGATGGTTAAAGATACATTAAGTATAGAAACAAACGTTATAGAAACTCCAGGAGGTCCTACTGTACTTATAGACGAAACTGATTATAATAACTATATCAAAATGATGAAAAATCAAGAGAGAAGTTATAATAAATCATATAGAGTACTATATGAAGAAGAGTTGGTAAGAAGTAGAGTACAAAAGGAATTAATAGATAAGATTAATAAGATTATGCCAGAGTTATTAGCTAATAAAATATAAGGACTAATAGATGGATAAAGTAGAATATCAGAAAGCTGTTGAACGACTTAATAAATGGTCTATAGCTTATTATACTAATGATCAACCTTTAGCTACAGATGAAGAATATGATAAGTTGTATAAAGAAGTTGTTAATTACGAGAATACTAATAATTTTAAGTTAGACTATTCTCCTACACAAAGAATAGGAGATAAAATATTAACAACATTCCAACAAGCTAAACATATTGATTCTATGTGGTCTATGGATAATGTATTTAATCATAATGAATTAGATAAATGGATTTCTAAATTTATAACATATAGAGAAACATATTGTTGTACTCCTAAACTAGATGGTGTTAGCATTAATCTAAGATATGAGAATGGTATATTAGTACAAGCTATAACTAGAGGAAATGGTAGTGTAGGTGAAGATGTAACTAATAATGCTAAAGTTATAAGTACTATACCTCTTAAAATATCACATCTTAATAAAATAGAAATAAGAGGAGAGGTGGTTATAACAAAAGAAGATTTTAATAGATTAAATAAAATCAGACTAAAGAATAACGAACCACTATTTGCTAATCCAAGAAATACTGCTGCTGGATCTATAAGACAATTTGATAGTAGTATTACTAAATCTAGAAATCTAAAGTTTATACCGTGGGATATAGGATATAACGAATTAGATTTTGTTTCATATTCTGATAAATTAGAGTTCCTAAAAGAACAAGGTTTTCTACCTATAGAGTATTTGTTATTAATAGACTCTATAGATAGTATTGAAAAATATTATAATCTATTAATAAAACAACGTTCTAATATACCTATTATGATAGATGGTATGGTTATACGTTTAAATAACTTAAGACTATGTAATACTTTAGGATATACTAATAAGTTTCCTAGATTTATGGTAGCCTATAAGTTTCCACCATTAGAGAAGATAACAAGATTAAAAGATGTTACTTATCAAGTAGGGAGAACTGGTACTATAACACCAGTAGGTGTATTAGAACCTATTGATCTATGTGGTAGTATAATATCAAATGTATCTTTATATAATTTTGACGAAATAGATAGATTAGGGTTAATGAAAAATGATTATGTAGGTATTATTAAAAGTGGTGATGTTATTCCTAAAATTACATCAGTATATAAAGACAGACGTGATGATACTGTAAAAGAAATTAACATACCAACAATTTGTCCTATCTGTAATAATCCTACTATAGTATCTAATAAAAGTATCAAATGTATAAATAAAGAATGTAAATCTAGAGTTGTTAATACTATCTTATTTGCAGTGTCTAGAAAATGTTTAGATATTAAAGGAATAGGTATATCTCTTATTGAGACACTTTATGATAATAAACTTGTATATAATATCTTAGATTTATATATGTTAAATAAAGATAAACTACTTAATTTAAACATCTATAGTGGCAATACAATAGATAAATTATTAGAGAATATTAATAAGTCTAAAGGAATACCGTTATATAGATTTATATTGTCATTAGGCATAGATAATGTTGGAGAAAATGTAGCTAAATTAATAAGTAATCAATTAGGTAAAGAATGGATAAATATAGACAATTATGATAATCTTAATATTGGTACTAAGACAATAGAGAATATCAAAGACTATATAAAAGATAATAAAGAATATCTAATTAAATTAATTAATGTTATTAAACCTAATTAAATAACTACACTATAACCATAATAGGTTATAGTGTAGTTATATTTCATTACTATTTATTTTTATCTTCAAATAGTATATCAATATTAGGAAATCTATTTTCTCTATTATCTGTTGATATAAAATATTCGTTTATATACTCTTTTGCTACTAACTCATTACCTATTTCGTCATATAGTTTCTTATATGTTTTATTTATATCGATTCTATTTATAGGTGGCATATCTGTATCTGTAAATGATATATTCTCTAGTTTTAAATATCCTTTAATATAAGGTTCTTTACGATTCTTATATTTAAGAACTAATTTACGACTATTTGATATATCACATCCAAAATTATTAATCGTAGAGTCTGGTTTATACAATGTTATATAAACTAGAAACTTTGGTTCACCAGTATCATCGTCTAGATTGATATAATCTACATCAGATTCTGTTGTTATTTCTAATGTTTTATATTCTCTCTTTTGTAATAAATAAAGTAATGATGTATGTAATTTAGGACCATTATGAAAATGTATAAAGTTTATTTTAGTAGATAATGTTTCATATAGAGTTTCTTTACATATCCTTATATTATCTATTTGTTCTTTAGATAATTCTTCTTCAGCTTTTTTATTTATATCGATTATTTCATTATCATAGTTGTTTTGTTGTATAAATACACGACATCTATCTAATATTTCATTACTATCATTAACTATAATATATTCTTCTAAGTAATCTTCGGTTATTAATTTATTACCTAATTTATTAAATTTATCTACTTGTTCTTTATTATACTGTTTATCATAATCAATTCCTATAAATGCTCTTCCAAGATAAACGTATGATAATTTAACATATTCATTATCGTTTGATACTTTGTCTAATAGATTATAATATATGTCTACTCTTATAAAATCATCTTCATTATTTAAATCTTTAATATTAGCTTTAGGAACACGTATATCTATATTAACCGTATTAGTTCCACTCCTATTACCATAATAAGTCATTTTCATATTAATAGAACCATAATCTCTATATTTTAATAGATATTTTAATGCTGGTAAAATCTTACCATATCTATTATATATATCTTTCTTTGTTTCATCATAATTTTTTAATATATCCAATGTAGATATAAAATTATATACTTCATTTCTGTATTTATATATGTTATTTATTTCTTCTTGTGTTAGTTTCTCATTATCAATCTTGATCTTTGCTTCTTTTTGTTTATAGTTTTTTCTGTCAATATATCTTCTTGCTAAACTAATATCGTTATTAGCTAGATAATTAATATCTATATATTCCTTACCAAAATCTATAAAACTTAATAGAGAACTACCACATAAACAAGACGGATCTATTAAATCTATAGATAGTAAATTATCTTCGAAATCATCACACGTTGATGGTTCTTTTATATTTAGTCTATATAGATTAAATATTTCATCTCTAATAGATATTTTATCAAGTTCTTTATATACTAAATCTACTACCATAGTTTTATTTAAATCATCTGGATGTGTTAATGTTATATAAAAATGTATCTTTGTTTTTGTAGAAGCATGTATTAATGTATTAATAAAAGGTTGTTCGATTTTTATATTAAATTTAAAGATATTACTATCTATTACGGTATCTCTTATAATATTCTCTTTATGACAATAACAAATATCGTCATAATAGAAAATTAAATTTCTTACATTATATATAACATTTTGTTTATACTCATAACCATTATATCCTTCTAGTTGATATTTAGAACTATTATCCATCTCTAATAGATCTTTATATTTTTTAAATAGATTTCTTTTAATACCTATTATCTTCTTAATACTTTCTGAATCTATTGTATATTTTACATCTGTTGAATCTGTTGACATAATAACTCCTTTAATTTTAATATTTTCAGCTATTGAGAAGTTATTAAATAAATAGTAATTATATTTCTAGATATGTATTTATTATTAAAAATAATAATACAACAGTA